>Ga0307412_10000032_pt1 | contig 207098 bp, 208 predicted proteins | sample DK1Cmetagenome_3_FD_203823 | JGI IMG/M metagenome (GOLD analysis project Ga0307412, IMG submission 203823) | Maize rhizosphere microbial communities from greenhouse at UC Davis, California, United States - DK15-C-1 | ecosystem: Host-associated > Plants > Roots > Rhizosphere > Soil | place...
AAGTACATCTAAAAAATAATGTGAAATTAAAAACCTATAAAAAACAAAATCAGAATAGAAAAATTCCTACTCTGATTTAATTATATTTGGGTAATAAACCTAGTCAACCTTTTTCAGGACTAGTCATGATGATATTCGGAGTGTAATTCGTGCATCCCGCAGTTCTTAATTCAGTTCTTTTTCCATTTTATAGTTGGTAAGACCAATCCCTTTTACCTGGACGGTTTGCTCCTGGACTACTTTAAAATCCATCTTTTCAAAGAAGGATCTCGCCGTTTTGCTTACATCCGCAGTCAGTGTCTTCTCCTTGCGAATGATAGCTTCCTGTTCTATAAAAGTATACATTTTCCGGGCAACTCCCTGGTGCTGAAAATCCTTGTGAACGAAAAACAGATCAATATATTTTCCTTTGTCTAAAGTACAGAATCCTGCCATCTGACCATTAATTTTCGCTATGATCACCAGCTGACTGTTCATCACCTGGAGCCATCTTTCCTCATTTTCCGCTCCGGATTTCCAGGCATTGATCTGATCGCTGTTGTAGTCATTTTTACAGATGAAAGTAATGGTATCTGTAAAAAGTTGACGCATCTCCGTCAGGTCGTTGATATTACCTTTTCTGATCATCATGATTCAAGTATATATTTTTCTTCGTAAAGCTTCTGCTGTTCTTCAGTAAGCAATGGATAAAACAGGTTCATCTGGATCAATGCGTAATGTTTGATTGCTTCATCTTCATTGAGTTTAAAAGCAAGTCTGTTATGGATGATCCAGTTATCAGCTATAATAAATATTTGAGTGGTCAGGCTTTTCAGGATAAAATCAGGAACATTATTTCTAAAAATATTATTCTTCTGAAAGCCTTTAAAGATTACCTGGAATTCTTCTTTTCTGCTCATATTGATAGATTCATACTGCGATTCTATCACTGGAATATGTTTTAAAATATCAAAGAAATTCATGAAAATAAACCGGAACGAATAGAAGACTTCATAAATGGAAAAAGTAAAATGATACAGATCTTCCAGTGTTTTATTTTCTATTTTCTGAAGGTCATTCAGTAAAACATCCATTTTAAGGATAAGTTCAGAAAAAAGGATTTTAATAATATCTTCCGAATGTTTGAAATGGTAATGGAGATTTCCCGCACTGATATTCAGACCGGCTGCAATATGCCTGGTTGTGATATTGTTGTAGCCTTTTTCATTGAAGAGCTCTAGTGCTTTTGATAAGATTTTATCCTTGGTTTTCATTGCTCAAAGATAAGGGAGTTTCAATTATATTTCAAAATTAGAACATTTGTTCTAATTTTATTATATTTGCATTATAAAAATTTACCGGATGGAAGGGAAAAGAATATTCAATTATGAAATAGCTGACAACAAGATCAATAAAAAAGAAAAAGGGCTGCAGGAAACCTTTGTAAAAATTCTGCAGATCATTATTGGATTCATTATGGCGATACTTCACATGTGATGAAGAATATGGGTTCATATGGGTTTCTGCTGGGACTTGCGGCCTGGATAATTATTGTTTTTCTGAGGAAAAAAGGAATTTTTATTCCGGTGATCAGTAACCATTTTACCGATTTTATCACCGTTCCGATGTATGCCCGCCTCATCGAATATGTGATGATTAATGTCCTAGAATACCAGTGGAAACCTGATTTTAAATTTATTTTATCCTCTATTGTTTATTTATCACTGCTTTTTGAAGTGGTTGGTCCGATGCTTTCAGAAAGGTTTACAGGCGATATTTTAGATGTTATGGCTTATCTGGCTGGTGGTATGATGTATTATTACATGAAATTAAAATGTCTGCGTTCAGCATAATTATGAAGTGTGAAGCTGAATAATTGGCCCTTTATAAAATTTAGTCAGATCATACAGTTCCCCGAAATAGCGCTGCAGAGCAGGATCATAATTCTGATCAGATCCTTTTTTCTGAAACTGGTCTTCTGCCAGGGCATACAGTGAAGGATAATCTGCTTTTAAATAATGTGAAAGAATTGTGCAGTTGCCCTGTTCTTTTAAGGAAATATCTGTAAAAAACAGTCCATAAACAAGGAACTGATTGAAATTCTGGGAATCTACCATAAAATTCAGGTTCTGTTTAGAATACTTTTCATAGTCTGAAAGCATTTCCTGAAAAGTTTTTACATTTTCTTTTTTCGGGATTTCATAAAAAAGGTCAAGGCCATGAATAAAAAGCTGGGTTTTCACTTCTTCCGGGTCAGTTGGGTAGGCACTGCTGAACCATGTGAAAATACTTGAAAGCTCTTCTTTAGAAAGGTTTTCTACAGAATCTTTTACTTTATTTTTGATGATCTCAAGACTTACTTTGGCATCATTCTGAAGAAAGTTGATGATATTTTCTTCTTCACGGCAAAGTTTATTGTACAAATTGATTTTGGCAATATTGGGATTGGTTTTGATAAAATAAAGTTCTTCTGCCATTGCTCTGTACCACATGTTTTTTTTGTAAAGTGGCAACTAAAGATACAAAATATGTAAGGACTAAAGCTAAAAATGTTATGCATCGAACTATTAATAATATTATGTTTTTTATGAAAAGCTATTCTGTTTCATTCTGAATTCTTAAATTCTACTATAACATATCCATATTTTCAGTGTTTTTTGATAAAGTTATTTTAGTCACTTTTTATCAGTATTTTGGTTTTGTAATCACATATTTTTTTGCAGTTTTAATAAAGTAGAAATAAAATAGATAGACTTATCTATTTTTATTTGTAGATTTGTAAAAATTTTCAGATGAAAAAGGAGAAAGTGCAGGAAAGAATTATCAGGGTAGCCTCAGATCTTTTTTACAGACAGGGTTTTAATTCAACAGGGATTAACCAGATTATTGCTGAAGCTGATATTGCTATAGGTTCTTTATACAATCATTTTTCATCCAAAAATGATCTTCTTCAGGCTTATCTTGCCAAAGAAGAATTTGCATGGTTCAAAGGGTTTGAAGAGCATTCTTCAAAAGTTTCCGGACCCAGAGAAAAGATATTTTCATTAATTGATTACCGTAAAAAATTGCAGTTATCATCAAAATTCGCAGGCTGCCATTTCATCAAAATTGTTTCGGAAGTAGGAGACAGCAGTCCGGCAGTTTCTGATTTTGTAAGGCAGCACAAACAGAAACAGAAAGAAATGATCAGAAAGCTGGTCGGTGACTATGCAGAAAATAAAAACATGGATGCAGATCTGCTTACAGAAAATATTTTCCTCCTGATCGAAGGAGCTGTAGTAACTTCTACAATTAATAAAAATACAGATTCTTTTGAGCAGATCCAAAAAATGATTGAGGCTCAGCTGCCTTAATTTTTTTACGTATTTAAAAATAGATATATCTATATAAAAATGAATTATAAATATTTGAAACTGATGGTTATATTATCCGGTCAGTTGCTTACGATCATGGATATTTTTATCATTAATGTGTCCATTCCGTCAATACAGCAAGATCTTCATGCTTCCAATGGAGAAATGCAGCTGATGATCGCGTCTTATCTAATCGGTTTTGCTTCATTTTTGATCACAGGAGGAAGGCTGGGGGACTTGTATGGAAGGAAAAAGATATTCCTGCTGGGCTTGTTGTTTTTTATGCTGAGCTCTGTTGCATGTGGGATTTCGTCCGGTGCAGCACTTCTTGTCATCTCCCGTTTTATTCAGGGAATCAGTGCAGCGCTGATGTCTCCCCAGGTACTGTCGATGATACAGGTCCTGTTTCCAGGGCATGAAGAAAGAACAAAAGCGATGGGCTGGTACGGGATTACAATTGGTGCGGGAACTGTTCTGGGGCAGTTCCTGGGTGGCTATTTTTCATCCATAACCGTGATGCAGGAATCCTGGAGACTTATTTTTCTCATTAATATTCCGGTATGTATGATCGCCCTATTTTTCAGTCACAAAATATTGAATGAATCTAAAATTTCAGCTGAAAAAAATACTTTCGATTTTTTTGGTGTGATGATATTGGCTGCCGGGCTTTTCTGTTTTACCTATTCACTTACAATGTCTGAGCATCAGGGAATTCAGGTTAAAAGCTTAATAATGGGGATAGTTTCAATACTCCTATTAATGTATTTTATTAAAAATCAAAAGATGCGGGTAAAACAAGAAAAGCCTTACCTGATGGATTTCAGTTTATTCAGCTATAAAAGCTTCAATCTGGGGATACTGGCGGTTTCTTTTTTCTTTATAATGCTGGATTCTTATTTCTATATCCTCTCGCTGTTTTTCCAGGACGGATTGCAGATAGGGTCAATGGCTGCAGGAGAAATTATTGTTTTTCAGGGATTGGGCTTTATTCTGGCCTCTCTGTTTTCTGCAAAACTTATTTTAAGGTACGGCAAAACATTTTTAGTTGCCGGATTAGGTTTGATTATAGCGGTTCTTCTCCTCCAGATCTTTTTATTTGATACAGAAACTTCTTTTTTTATGCTCTGTCTGCTGCTGTTTTTTCATGGCTTGGGGGTCGGATCCATTATTCCTTCACTGGCCAATATCGCTTTGTCAGGTCTGCCGCAAACACTTGCCGGAAATGCTTCAGGAGTTTATAATACTTTTCAGCAGGCTGCTGCGATAGTAGGAATTATTATAGTAGGAAGTATATTTTATTATTTCTTAGGGGCAAAACCTTCATCACAACATTATAGCCATGCTTTTTCCATCGCTTTGATTATCAATATTATTTGTCTTTTTATCGTTTTATTTTCGATTGTAAAAGTTCCGGACTATGTACTTCCTGTCGGCAAAAGGAAAGTATTTAAGCATTAATTATAGCGAATTCAGATTAGTTGTTTAAATACTGTTCTATGACGGTTTCCAAAGTTTCCTGTCCGCCAAGTTCTTTTGAAAGGATCTTTCCGTTTCGGTCTACAACAATGAAAAGCGGATAACCTCCGGCGTTGAGCTTTTTGGTAAATTCTTTATGAATGTCAAAATAGTTTCTCCAGCTGACATTATTTTCTTTGAATAGTTTAGTAGCCAAATCCATTCTCTGTTGTGTTTTTTCATCTGCTACACTGATGAAATTCACTCCCTTATCTTTATACTTTTCGTAGAGTTTAACAAGTTCGGGAAGCTCTTTAATGCAAGGCTTACAGGTCGTAGACCAATAATCGATCAGAGTAATTTTATAATCTGAAAATACTGCTTTCGTAATCCTGTTTTCGGAACCGAAATCGATCTCCGGGAAATTTCCTCCTACATCTGTTGAGTTTTCAAGATATAATATTTTTTCAAAATCTTTAAAACAGGATGATGCTTTTATTCTTTTTGAAAATAAAGGAAGGTCTTCCAGATATTCTTTATGAAATCCATATTTAGAAAAAGCATCTATAATTTCCCAGAATGCAGGATACGACTCCGGATTTTTTTTGATATATGCTTTTAGAAATTTCTCTTTATTTTTAAGATCTTCCGGATCATTTTTTTCAAAAGGTCTGAGTCTTTCATCTATTGGCCGAAGATATTCTTTCAGTTTTTTATACTCATTATTGATTGTGGCTTCCGGCGACAGGACCAGTGTTAAATTTCTGTCCCTGACATCAATTTTTAAATTCCCGTTTTCAATAAAAAATAATTCGGATAAGTAGAACCCTTTTTTATCTTCCTGAGGACTCATTATCATCATAGGCATTGGACAGGGAATATTTCCGCTGATGGTATTCTGAGACTGGATCTTAATGAATGCTCCTTTTGAATTCGCTATAGGTCTCACGTTTTTGTTATCCAAATTTAAGCTCAGACTATATAACGATATGATATTTCTTGAGGTAGGAGGAGGTGCAAAAAACAAAGAGTCTTTTTCAAAAGAAGCTGCCGTCAATTCAATATTGAACTGTTGTTGGGAAAATATGGAAGAGCTTACTAGAAATAATAGTATTTGTGAAATTCTTTTCATATCATTTTCATGGATTGGATCATAAAGATATTACTTCGTCATTCAGTATACAAATTTATTTATTTTCAGAGCAACTGACTCATGTTAAGTTTATGGATCAGAGACAAACCATCTCTAATTTTTATTTATTTTAACCGCCTTCAAAACTGTTTTAGCAATGTTTCTGGTGATTTCCGTGGGAGAATGGCAGTCGCAGTTGCTGAATCCTATAACGTAAATATCTTCGGAGGGAATATAAACTCCCATACTTTTAAACCCGAAAATACTTCCGCCGTGTTCCCTGTCCGGAGTTCCATTGATTTCTTTCAGATGCCATCCGTAGCCGTAAGTGAATTCTTCTCCGTTATTCAAGGTGTATTTTTGGAAGGCTTTTTTAGTTTCTGTTGGGTTAAGAAGTATATTTTTGTTCAGAGCCTGCTGCCATTTCAGCATATCATCCACCGTTGACATTAAAGATCCGGATGAAAAAGGGACACTGAAGCTGATCATGGTTTTGTTGACAAATCCATGTTCTTTCTTATGATATCCGTACGCTCTTTTGGGAATAAGCTGGCGGTCGGTGGCATAATAAGAATGAGCCATACCTGCCTTTTCAAAGATGTTTTTTTTAATAAAATCTTCATAAGTCTGCCCTGAAACCAGCTCAATAATATATCCTAACACCACGTATCCCGAATTATTGTATTCAAATTTTTCTCCGGGAGCAAAATCAACAGGTTCATTTTTGAAAAAATCTACCATCATTTCAGGCTTCATTTCTTTCTGTGCGATGGTGGATAAAGCTTTCATTTTCGTAAAATCCTTGATTCCCGAAGTGTGGGTCAGCAGATGATGGATCGTAATTTTGTCACCGGAGGGATAGTCCTTAATATATTTTGAAACAGGATCGCTGACATTTAATTTTCCCTGCTGCTCCAACATCAGAATAGCGACTGATGTAAACTGTTTAGTCATGGAACCAATCTGAAAAACATTTTCAGGAGTCATATTGACATTCAGTTCCAGATTGGCTTTTCCAAAAGCTTTACGGTAAATGATTTTCCCTTTATGAGAAACCATAAATACACCACCGGGCCCATTGGGATCATTAAATTCAGCAGTGATTAAGCTGTCTGCTTTTTTTTCAATGGTTTGTGCATGGGTACTGCAAAAAAGCAACAAAAATAAAAGGGCTGTGAAAAGTTTTTTAGTGATCATGATTATTATTTTGTTATGCAAAGATATAAAATAATATCATTACTATGTTATACTTTATAGCTGCTCAATAAAAAATGGTCAATACTGCCCATTTTTTGTTTTCTGTAGAATGTTTACAATGCTATCTCTGACTGTGTCTGATCGTGCGGATCAGTTTTTCGTTGCGACGGTCTGCTCTGGCACTGTTTAAGGATAAAGCAGCCCAGATGGCAGCAGGAAGCCAGCCAATGACTGTGATTTGCAAAATTAAACAGATGATTCCGGTAAGGATTTTTCCACGGACCATAAATGACAGAAAGGGAAGTAGGATTGCTAGTAACATGATTATAAATTTTGATGATATTTTTTATTGGATTTTCTGACTTTTATTCTCGGGCTACAGTCTTTTCGTAATTCTCCGGTTCATCTTCTAACGGAACCGGGACGAAATTATTTCCTTTTTTAGCCCGGTAAGGGTGTTTTTTGATGCTGTCTGCAATTGCTTCGAACAAATCAGCCTTGGTAAGCCATACACTTCCACATTCACCACATCCCCAGAATGGTTTTTGGTTTAATTTTAAACTTTATTCCAGATTCAGGTTAAGAGTAAGTTTTTGGCTCCTGCAGAATTTTACAGTCCGTTATTTTTTCAAATGCTGCTGGAAATATACAAAATGATGTTCAATAGACCTGCTCCAGTACTCTGTATTATGGTCGCCCGGCTGGCTGATAAAAGTTACCGGAATACTCAGACTTTCGGTCTGTTGCTTCAGACTGATGGAATTTGAATATAAAATGTCTTCTGTTCCGCAGTCAAAGATAAATGGTTTCTTAAAATCCGGATGCTGTTTCAAAAGAGTCGATATGCTGAATTGATTCCAGTTTGTGGTTTTGGGATTACCTAATTTTGTTGTTAAGTCCTCCGGCATTTTATTGTTCTGCCAAAATTGCTGGCTTACCTTCTGAAAATTAGGATAATCAATTTCCAGGGCTCCACTTGTAGAACCTGCTGTATTAAAGTAGTCAGAATGTAAAATGAAATACCGCAAAGCTCCATAGCCCCCCATGCTCAAACCGCTGATGAAAATATTTTTGTTGTCAATATTAAATGAGTGATGCACTTTCGGGACTAGTTCTTTGAAGAAAAAATCTTCATACTGCGAACTTTTGTTGATCGGACTGTTGATGTAATAAGAGGTAAAACCGTCTGGAGTAACAATGATAAAGCCGTACTGATCAGCCATTTTTTGCAAGTCTGTAGTTTGCGACCACTGTTTGTAATTTTCACTGTAACCGTGTAAAAGATAAACCAGAGGAAATTTTTCTGTTTTGTTATATGCTTTCGGCTTAAAAACCAGAACGGTATCAGATTGTGCTAAATGTTCAGATTTTATAATCCACTTTTCCTGTGCTTTTGATAAAACTGTCGCCAGTAATCCAATCATCATACTTATTGCTTTGTTCATATTTCGTATTTTTATTGCAAAATTCAGCAAGCAATTTGTGGTGTGCAATAACGAACAAAATTGTGAGCATTAAAATGACAGTTATGCGTAAGGAAAATTCAACCAATGCAATCAATGAACAGTTTCTGTTTCAGGTTTGTGAACTCAATTCAGCAATAGCAATGATTAGCGGCCGTTGGAAGTCACAAATTGTTTATTCCATTTCACAGGGAAACAACCGTTTTCATTTGCTGAAAAAGGAATTGCCGAATATTTCAGAACAGGTTTTAGGCCGCCAGCTTAAAGAATTGGAAACGCATGCGGTTATTGTCAAAAAAGAAATCCCTGAGACCGTTCCTGTTGGCGTTCAATATGTTTTAACGAATAAGGGCCGGGATTTGATTCCTATTCTTGAAAGTCTTTGCGATTGGGGGAAAACGTATGCCGAAGGTAAGGAAATTTCAGTTTGTCCTTTGTCTTAGTTTTTGACCGTTTTACTGTGCCTTAAATCCATTATGTATGGCTGCCTTAAGTATTTCAATATGGATGTCTTCCAGGTTTTTTTAATCTAGCGTATTTTCATTAATAAAGTCATATTCATTATCCATTAACTTTTTTAAATATTCTTCAAAGCTGTCCGCTATGACACTAAATTCGTCCGGATCGTGTAAAAATCTTACTACCTGACCTTTTTTTCCTTTTTCTGACGGGCTAAAATCTATAAATAGCTGTGAAGTTCCGCCGTTGTTTGTACAATCAGAAAAATGAAGCCATTTCAGTGAGTCTGCATTATCCGTGATTTTTTCATCTATTTCAACTTCATCATATGCTCTTTCAATATAATCTGAGTAATATTCGATGGCTTGATTTTGATTGTCTATAATTTCTTTAGATGATAATAAGTAATAGGGGTACTGTTCAACATCAGAACCAAGAAAGTAAAAAGCAATTTCTTCTCCGGCATATTCTCTCCAGTATGTTCCATCTACATATTCAAGCAGGCCAATCAATGCATCGGGAATATCCGGATATAAATTTCTGAGTTTTCCAATGTCCTCTTTTGCTGCACCATGTTTGATATTTTCAAAATGTTCCCAAGATTCATTCGCATTGTTGTCAAGATATGCTTTCTTGAGACCTGATAAGTATTTTTCTACCGTATTCATTTTTTATTGATGGTTGTTATATACAATCCAACCAATTTACGCATTTTCGCAGAAGTAAAAGACCACTTTACGCGAAGGTAAAGTGGTCTTATATTGTTTAGAATTAAAAACTAAATTTATTTTTTTACAGAGATCAACAGCATCATAGGACGCCGTAATTCCTCTTTCATTTCTGGGAATTCCTTCAGCATTTCTGCAGTAGGCTCCGGCTCAATCACTTCTTTTATTTTGAAGCCCTGTTTCAAAAGGCTGCTGAGATAGTTCGTTAAGGTTCTGTGGTATTTCACAACATTTTCACCAAGAAACGTTGTATTTCTTTTTCCTTCCAAAAAATAATTGTCTACAGGCCAGTTCTGCTTTTGCCCTTGGGATCCGTAAGCCCAGTCCTGGCTGCCTTCTGCTGTAAAAACCGGATGCTCTACAGAGAAAACGAAATGACCTTCAGGCTTAAGCCATTGATATATGTTGGCTGCTATTGTCTCAAATGATTCTACATAATGAAATGTCAAAGAACTTAAGACAAGATCGAACTGTTCAGCAGGGTAATCAAGATCCTCAAGTGCCTTTCTCACATAGGTAATGCCGCTCAGTTGATTGATCTCTTTGGCTTTTTCAAGCATCTTTTCCGAAAGATCAATTCCGGTAACAGATTTTGCTCCCTGTTCTATTGCAAAGCGGCAGTGCCAGCCAAAGCCACAACCCAGATCAAGAATATCTTTTGAGGTAAAATCAGGTAACATCTTTTGAAAAGTATGCCATTCTCCTGCGCCTTCCAGCCCTTTCTCAGAGCGGAGCATCTTTCCATATTGTTCGAAAAAAGAAGGAGTGTCATATTTATTTTCTTTCATTGCAACTTGAAGATTTTATTATTATTTTCTGGAGGAATTTATTCTGTTTTACCCAAATGCTCTCTTCAGCAAACTCTCCACCTTTGGCTCACTTCCCCTGAAGCTCTTATACAGTTCCATCGGATCCTTTGTTCCGCCTGAAGAAAGAAGAATTTTGTATTTTGCAGCTGTTTCAGGATTGAAAATTCCTGTTTCCTTAAAATACTGGAATGCATCTGCATCCAGAACTTCTGCCCATTTATAAGAATAATAGCCTGCAGAATAACCGCCCTGGAAGATATGGGAAAAACTTGGACTCATAGCTGTTTCAGGATTCACAGGATAGAGCGAAGTAGCTTTGGTATACTTATCTTCAAATTCTTTCACGCTTACACTTTCCAATTCTCCAACTTTCGTATGGTAATTCATATCCAGAAGCCCAAAACCAAGCTGTCTCATGGTTTGGTAACCCTCCATGAAACTTTTAGACTGTTCAATCTTTTCGATCTTTTCATCAGGAAGTACTTCACCTGTTTTATAATGTTTGGCAAATGTTTTTAAAAACTCAGGTTCATAGCAGAAATTTTCCAGAAACTGAGATGGCAGTTCTACGAAATCCCATTTCACGGAAGTTCCGGAAAGGCTTGGATATTGTGTATCCGCCATCATCCCGTGAAGTGCATGTCCGAATTCGTGGAATAAGGTCGTCACTTCCTGGAACGTCAGTAAGCTTGGAGTATCTTTCGTGGGCTTGCTGAAATTGCAGACAATAGAAATATGCGGCCGGGAATTTTCGCCATCTTTTTTATACTGGTTTTTGTAGCTGGTCATCCATGCTCCGGCTCTTTTACCCTTTCTTGGAAAATAATCTACATAAAGCAATGCTTTGAAATCTTTTGACGGATTCACACTTCCAATTTCAGAAACTTCATACACTTTCACATCTTCATGGTATTTTGGAATATCATTTCTTTCTTCGAAGCTGAGTCCGAAAAGTTTCCCTGCCAGACCAAAAACAGCTTCCTGTACCTGGTTCAGTGGAAAATACGGCTTCAGTTCTTCATCATTAAAATCATATTTCTGTTTTCGCAGCTTTTCTGCATAGAACGTATGATCATATCCCTGCAATTTATCTATTCCGTCAGCTTTGGCCAGAGATTTCAGCTCTTCGATCTCTTGGTCTGCATAAGGCTTTGCTTTCGTTAAAAGTTCATTTAAAAAATCAAAAACTTTTGCCGGCGACTTTGCCATTCTTTCTTCGAGAACATAATCTGCATAATTCTGATAGCCTAATAATTCAGCTTTCTGCTGTTTTAACTGCAGAAGCTCTTTGATGAGTTCCTGATTGTCAAATTCCCCACCATCAAAAGATTTTTTACCGCTGGCCAGGGCAATTTCCTTTCTCAGCTCGCGGTTTTCAGCATAGGTCATGAACGGGATATAGCTTGGATACTGTAATGTAACCACCCAGCCTTCGAGTTCTCTTTCTTTCGCTTCCTCAGCATATTGCTCAAGGACAGCTTCCGGAATTCCTGCCAGATCTTCTTTATTGGTAATATGTTTAAAATAGGAATTGGTAGATGCTAAAACATTCTGCCCGAACTGTAGTGACTTCAATGACAGATCCATATTAATTTTCTGGAGTTTTTCTTTGTCTTCCTCATTCAGCAGGGCACCACTCCTTACAAAACCTTTATAAGTTTCATTCAACAGCATTTCCTGTTCCTCATTCAGATTATATTTTTCTTTTTCGTCGTATACTTTTTTGATCTTACTGAAAAGAGCCTCATTTTGAGAGATCTTTGAAGAATATTCAGTCAGAAGCGGAGAAACTTCCTGGGCGATCTTTTGAATTTCGTCGCTTGTTTCTGCAGAATTTAAATTGAAAAAAATATTTGAGACCACATCCAGCTGATCCCCTGAATAAGCCAGTGCTTCAATGACATTTTCAAAAGTAGGTGCTTCAGAATTGCCGACAATACTGTCGATTTCGTCTTCAGATTTTTTGATCAGTTCCCTGAAAGCAGGAAGAAAATCGTCATTTTTAATGCCGTTAAAAGGCGCCGCATGATATGGTGTATTGAATTTCTCTGTTAAAATATTCATTTTTCGATTTTTATGTATGGTAAATTTAATGATTCATCAGGAATCAGAGCTGGAATCCACAAAAATAATGCCCGGATATCAAGATGTGACAAAAAAACTTTATCTTTAATAATCTTGTCATATGAAAAGAGGCAGCGAGGGTGGAATGACTAATTTTGAAAACACGGAATTATACACTTTAGGCACTATTAAATTCAACTGCTAATGTGTTTAAAAAGCTAAACAAATAACTCAAAATAATCAAAACTATGAAAACACTCTTAAGAATTCTTGGCGTAATCCTCCTTTTAGCCGTAGTATACGCAGTTATTGCCATGCTGGCTTTTGATAAAAATTATCACTTTGAACAATCAGTCGTTATTAATGCGCAGAAAGAAAAAGTCTGGCAGCATGTTGGCTCATTAAAAGAATACAATGTCTGGGATCCCTTTTCCAAGGCGGACAAGGACATTGTGATCACCTATTCCGGAGCCGGCGACAAAGTGGGAGATTCCTACCACTGGAAGGGGAATGATAAAGTAGGAGAGGGCGAGCAGTCCATCACCGAAATTGTACCCAATGAAAAATTAATTACAAAGCTTCATTTTATCAAACCTTTTGAAAGTGACGCTAAAACTGCTTTTGTGTTAACTCCTGAAGGAAACGGAACCAAAGTAACCTGGGGTATTGATTATGAACTGACTACCATGATGAAGATCATGAAACCTATGATGGATATGAATATGAAAAAGATGTTTGATCAGGGGCTGGGAGATCTTAAAAAGATTGCCGAAAAATAAAGAGATAAGCCTTGCGGAAATGCAGGGCTTTTTTGCTGCTTTTTTGGGGTCAAACATTTTTTATCCGGGCTCGGGGTTATTTTAAAAAATTATTATCTTTATGTAAAGATTAGATTCATGGAGAAGATCGTATTTGAAAAAAGTGATATAAGAGATTATGTAAAAACAGTAATCTCTGAAAAAATAGAAAAGCTTAAAAATTTTATTGAGTTTACCCTGGAAGCAAGCCGTGATATTAAAAAGACTCCAAAATATGACAGTATGAGGGAGGAAATGCAGGAAGAAATTTATCAGATGCAGCGTCAGCTGGGTGCTTTGAATGATCTTAAAAGAAATATGTCAAAAGTGCTGAACACTTCTACTGAAAGAATACAGCTGGGTTCTCTGGTGATCACCAACAAAGCCCGTTTCTATATTTCGGTTTCATTGGGGGAATTCTTTTATGAAGGCGACCGTTTTTACGCTATTTCCCCGGAAAGTCCTATGGCTAAAAAAATGATGGGTATGAAATCCGGTGATGCTTTTACATTGAATAATATCCATCAGAAAATTGTAGAGGTGATTTGATTGTGCATACTAGAGCCTGAATCAAGAGCCAAGAATCAAGAGCCAAGAATCAAGATGCCAGATTTCAATAATTTGTAAACTCACGTACCCTCAAACTCTCAAACTCTCAAACTCTAACATTTCTATTCACGAATTACAAAATGTACAGAAAACGAAGTTTACTGCTGAAAAATCAGGCATAAATCAATGTAATGCATTCAATTACATATTGTAAATTTGCAGTATGAATAATGCAGAAATTTTAAAAGAAATCATAGAACAAAGGAGAAGTATATTCCCAAAAGATTATTCTGAAAACGAAATATCTCCGGAAATCATAGATGAAATATTACACTCAGCAACCTTAGCTCCTAATCATAAGCGTACAAAGCCTTGGCGTTTTAAGGTTTTCAAAGGGGAAGAAAAAGCAAAATTAGCTTCAGAAATGCAGGCTATTTACAAAGCTACACAGCCCGGACAGACTTTTCTGGAGAAAAAATACCAGGATATCGGCTTCAAAATCAATAAAGCGGACACGGTAGTTTCCATTGTGGTGAATTTCAGTGGTATGGTTCCTGAATGGGAAGAAATTGCTGCTGTTTCCATGGCGGTTCAGAATATGTACCTTACCTGTACGGCCAATAATGTAGGCTGCTACTGGAGTTCTCCGGGGATTGTAAACCATCTTAGAGAATCTTTAACCATCTTAGAAAACCAGAAATGTCTGGGGCTTTTCTATATGGGAAAGGTAAATTAATGTAGCTGTGTAAAGCTGACGGATTTACCAATGAATTTTTAGCTAAGAAAAATCAAAAACACTGTTATATTGCTGGATTGATAAATTGTTACATTTAATAATTGTTGAATAAAATTTTTTATATATCTTTGCACTCTTAAATATTTAACTGGGACGAGTTCCCATAAAATTCACAACATTATGTCAGTAAAAATCAGATTACAAAGACACGGTAAAAAAGGTAAGCCTTTCTTCCACATCGTGGTTGCAGATTCTAGAGCTAGAAGAGATGGTAGATTCATCGAGAAACTAGGAACTTACAACCCAATTACTAACCCTGCAACTATCGATTTGAACGTTGATTCTGCTGTAAAGTGGTTAAACAACGGTGCTCAGCCAACTGATACTGCAAGAGCAATCCTTTCTTATAAAGGTGCCCTTTACAAAAAACACTTACAAGGTGGTGTTGCTAAAGGTGCTTTTGACGAAGCTGAAGCTGAAAAAAGATTCAGTGCTTGGTTAGAATCTAAAGAACAAAAAGTACAAGGTAAAGTTGACGGTTTATCTAAAGCTCAGGCTGACTCTAAGAAAGCTGCTTTAGATGCTGAAGCTAAGGTAAACGAAGCTAGAATCGCTGCTGCTGCTCAAGTTGAAGCTGATGCTAAAGCTGCTGAAGAAGCTGCTAACGCACCTGCTGAAGAAGTTGCTGAAGCTACAGAAGGAGAAGCTCCTGCTGCTGAAACTGAAGAAAACACTGAAGCTTAAGAATACCCTGTATGCGTAAAGAAGATTGCTATTTATTAGGAAAAATCACACGCAGACATGGCCTTGCGGGAAACGTTATCCTTAAACTGGATACCGATCAGCCCGAGCTTTACAATAAATTGGAATCAATATTCGTTGAAATCAACGGATTATTGGTTCCTTTTTTTATTGCAAAATCAGCATGGAGTAAAAACGATGCGCTGAATCTTGCCTTTAAAAACTCTTCCGAGGCATTGGTAGATCAATCCTTGGGAAAAAATGTATACTTACCGCTTTCTACACTTCCAAAACTTTCAGGAAAGCAGTTCTATTATCATGAGATTATCGGTTTCGATATCCTTGATGAAAATGACAAAGAATGCGGTGTGATAAGATCTGTAAATGATCAGACTGCCCAAAACTATTTCGTGACCAACCTGGACGGAAAAGAAGTGGTAATTCCCATCATCAAAGACTGGATCCTTGAGGTGAACCGGGAAGAAAGATTCATCAAAATGCAGCTTCCGGAAGGACTTATCGATGTCTTTTTAGTGTCTTCTAAAAAAGACGAATAATTTAAAACCAGGCGGACTTGCCCTACTTTAAAAGTTCTCATTATTTCAATGACTCATCACTCATTATTCATAATTGCGGGTAATACATAATCCTGTACAATTTTATCAACCTGTGAATGGGCGTAAGGTTTGTTATAAGCTTTAGCTGTAATAACCATCACAACAGGTATTTCTGTAAAAATAATAATTTTATTTCCGCCGTTTCCACTGGACTGATACGCTTCGAAATTTTGGGTTCCCACTTTATAAACCTTCCTCCAGAACAGATATCCGTATCCCTCAAAATCCTTATCATTCATGAAATAATTACTGAAGGATTTCTTTATCCAGCTTCTGTCAATAAGCTTCTGGCCATTCCACAAACCGTTATTTTTATAAAGCTGCCCGAATTTTGCAAAATCCAGCGCTCTCATCCGCAGACCGCCAGCGAGAGAAGGCTTCTGCTGTGGAGTCAGCTGCCATTTATAATGTATGATTCCAAGCGGTTGAAACAATTTCTTTTCAGCGTAGTTCTGCAGACCTTTGGGAACTTTTTTATCTAAGATATCTCCTGTTACGACAACACCTGCCGTAAAATAACTCCATTTTTCCCCCGGTTTGTTTCCTGTAATAGGTAAATCCAGTGCGAATTTTACCCAATTCTCTGTAGGATACATATTTTCCTCATTTCCGGGAGAGTTTTCGTCCGCATCGTCTCCATCAAATCCGGAGCTCATTGTCAGAAGACTTTTAAGGGTAATACTGTCTTTTCGGGGCGAATAATTTTTGAACTGTTTCAGATCATAAAATTCTTTCAGCATCTGGTTTTCACTTTTAAAATATCCGTCTTTTATGGCAATTCCCATCAAAGCTGAAGCAAAAGACTTACCGACAGAACGCGTATCCTGAAGGGAATCTCTTCCGGAATTGCTGAAATATTCTTCCAGAAGAAGTTTCTCATTTTTGAGAACCACAATACTGGTAATGTCCCGGAATCTGTTTTCTGCAATTTTTCTATTTAAAAGCTGGATTCTTTCTTTATTCAGCTTTTCATCAGACACTGTCCATCCACTGTTGGGGTGTATTTTTTGGACGGCAATCTGCTTCTCCGGAATGTTTTTGTGAGGGACAGTTAAATGAATTTCCCCGGCTGCAATGGTATTTCCTACCTTTAAGGCTGAAGTTTTTAAATAAGGCTTAATTTCAATTCTTAAAAGATGATTTCCCTCTTCCAGCGCATCAATACCGTCATTGGCAAGATAAAATCTCATCCACATATACCTTCCCCATGCATCTTCATTTTTTGAGCTCAGTAAAGGAATTCTTAATGTAGTTTTCTTCTTTTTGTCATCCGGTATTCCTGCTCCGGTATTCAAATTTTCAGTATAAATTAATTTTCCGTCAACATAGAAACTGAATTGATAATTTCCTTTTTTCAGTAATTCATCAGGGGATAATGAAGAATCCATCTGATGGAGATAATTGACCAGAGAATTGTCCATGAAAATACGGATGTCAAGATCTTTATCTTCCTGGAATAGGGTGGTCTTAAGAAGATCAGATTCTTTTAACTGATCTAAAGCAACCGTTTTATCCAGGAAAACAACTTTGCCCATGTATTTTTTATGGAGAGGATTTATAATAGCATCAGGATCTGTAATATTTTTGTGCTGGCCTAAATAAAGCCCTGAACCAAGAAGCAGAACAAACAGCAGGATAGATTTCATTTTAATATTTTATCTGAACAAAAATATAAATAGGCTTTCAAAGAAAATAGAATGAAATTAACATCTTTATTTCTTTAATAGATTTTTGTATTGCAAAGGAGTAATTCCTGTATTTTCTTTGAACAGCCTGATGAAATGACTCTGATCTGCAAAACCACATTCATGGGCTACTTCAGTTAAAGACTGATGAGTACTAAGAAGATCGATAGATTTATTGATCTTCAGTTTTTTGATGTAAGCTCCCAAAGTGCAATGAAAATGCTTCCGGAAATCCCTGCTCAAATGGGCCGGATGAACCTCCAGACTTTTTGAAAGCTCTGTAAGACTCAGTTTTTCCGTGAAGCTTTCATGAAGCATCTCATTGATCTTATTAACCCATCCGGGTTTTCTGTCAGAACTCCGGCTCGTCACAGTTAACCGGCTGAACATATGAAGTAAAAGCTCATGAACAGACAGCTCGAATGATGGATCATTAACTTTTGTTTCCTTGAGGATCCGGTACATTAACAGTTTTAAATCAGGGTGTTTCAAATTAAAACTTCCTTCAAGAGAATCTTTTGGGATCTGAAACTTTTCAAACCAGTCTTCGGTAAGTTCAAGATGAAATCCTCTCGTAAAAATATCGGGTTTGATGTTGTAATGAGCATCTTCCCAATGGTGATAGAGCAATGTCCCGGCTGGACAGTCATAGGTTTCCTTTTTGTTTCCTTCCGTCATATTTCCCTGCAGGAGAAAGGTGAAATAAGCATTTTCATGATAATGCCAGTCAACGTACGAATGGGTATACTCCGTATCCGTGATGGTCAGTCCATCAAAACGCAGGGTTTCATTCGTTTTCCCGAAAAATTCACCATTATGAAGGTTTTTCATGCTATAGTTTTTGTTTTAAATTTTCAATCTGGTCATACATTTTATTGAAAAATATTTTTCTGTCGCGGTTTCCGGAAGTGTTCAGAGACTTTGAATTTTTAATCTGATGCTCAAAATAATTTATTGTTTCACTGCAGGTTTTAGCATCGTTGATCAGAATATACCCGAACATATTGACAGGTATGGCAAAAAGTGACTGTTTTGGATGATGAAAAAAAATGTCATTGGAAAGATGCATCAGTTCATTTTCATACAGGTGAAATTTTGGATTGTTCTCTGTTTTTCGTTCAATATATTCTATAAGTTCCTTAAGTTCTTTCAGGATAATTTCACCTTCGTTTTTTTGTAAAAGTCCGGTCTCATAATAAAACAGGATCTGTTGCAAAATACTGGAAATGGTTCTGTCATTCCACAGTTCCACTATATTTTGTGTCTCATACTTTTTCTTCAGTTCCTGGGTGTTCGATTCATAATAGGGTGGAGAAAACTGCAGAAATGGAATGAAAACCTGTTTGGCATTAAGCAGATTCATCCAGACATAAATTTTGAAACGGGAAAGTAAAGTGTCTGAAAGTGTATAAAAAAACGGAATATCCTTCGCAGAATAATAAATAGTCATCTCATCAGTAAGCGGAAGATTTTCAAAAATGCTGAGATTATTCTGGAAAAAAGACTGCAGATCTTCTGTTTCGTTCACCACTGAAGTTTTCTGAACCACAATCTGCTGGTCTGAAGTGATAAATTGATTAAGGGAAATCTGATAATATCTGGCCAGTTCTAAAGCCTCTTCAAAACTGAATTTTGCTTTCAGAGAAGTTCTTCTGTGTGATGCATCATAACTTATATTGAGAATATTGGCAATCTCATCATTCAAAGATTTATCGCCTATTTTTCTTCGGATTTCCTTAAGTAAAAGTTCCTGATACATGCTTTTGTGATTTTCACAAATATACTTCTTTATTTTAATTTTTTTTCGCATTCGGATTGGTGTTTTTCACAGATAATTTTGAAGGATAATTTTAAAACAATGCGTTATGAAAATAAAATTTTTGATCATCATCAGCCTCTTTACAGGAAGTGTTATCAATGCCCAGGATAGTTTAAATACTGTATTGGACAGACCCAGGCTTATTGCTTTTTCGCCTTCCAAAGAAACTAAAAATGTTAATGGAATGCTCATTAAATATTATGATGAAATTGACCAGGACATACAGCCTAAGAAAGTGAACGGAGTCGGATTGGGGTTTAATGGGTTGGGAATTTTCTTTCCCGTATTGTTTTTTGTCAATATTGCATCCATTGATAATTGGGAAATTAATGATATTGATTCGGAACCTTTACCCGATAAAATGAATAAGATCAACGGAATGCAGCTTTCTATTGTCAATATGGAACCTACTGTTACCAACGGTCTGGAATTAAGTTTATCCAGTAATATCAGTGCACCTTCGGTTACCAATGGAGTGGCCGTTTCACCGCTGTACAATTTTCATCACACAACAAAAGGCTTAGCTGTTTCTACGCTTGCGAATGTAAGTCAAAAATGCAGAGGTGTTCAGATTGCTTTAATCAATGTTTGTAAAGATTCAAGAGGAATACAGATTGGTTTTTGGAATACCAATGAAAAGAGAAAATTCCCCTTAATCAATTGGAATTTTAAAAATAAAAAATCATGAAAAAACTGCCATACTTACTCATTGCAACCCGATTTATCTTAGCTCCGGTTATCCTGTTATTAGCTTTTTTCAAAGGCATGGAATCAGGATTTTTAATTGTAGCCCTCATGTATTTCGGTTTACTGACGGATATTTTCGATGGGATTATTGCCCGAAAGGTTGGTGTTTCCTCAGAAAAGTTAAGAAGAATGGACAGCCAGACTGATTTGGTCTTCTGGCTTTCATTGGGATTTGCAGCCTATCTTTTGAATCCTGAACTCATTAAAAATGAATGGCGGGGCGTTCTTTTGATCATAATTATGGAAGCACTTTGTTATATGGTCAGTATCTGGAAATTCGGTAAAGAAACCTGTACTCACGCTTTTTTATCAAAAATGTGGGGCTTAAGCCTGCTGATTGCCTTTACCTATTTAATAGGATTTCAACAAACAGGCTGGGCATTCTACCTTACAGTCGGGTTAGGATTTGTATCCCATATCGATGTTATACTGATCATTTTACTGCTTCCCAAATGGCAATATGATGTACCAAGTTCCTACCATGCCTGGAGAATACGAAACGGAAAAGAACGGAAGAAAACAGTATTCTTCAATTAGAACACAGGTGAGGAAACAGCGGAGTTGGGAGAGGGAGTTTAAAGACAGAACGGTAGCGTGGTTTTATTGGCTTTGGCATTCCGATAAACTATAGGGCAGCTTCCTGATGCTTTTTAAATTCTAAAATAATGGCCATAAATTATATGAGCATTCAGTGTCTGAAAACTGTTATTTAATTTGATTACAAATGATTGTGACTGATAAAATATAAAATAGGAAATAGCCAATCTGTTTTTTATGAATATTCTTCTTTGAGTTTTTTATCCAGTATAAATGGTACAAATGGAAGTACTGAACCTATTAAATACAATATGATTCGTTTTAAACTCCATCGGTATTTTATTGCGGATAGCAGAAGAGCTATCAGAAATACAAGAAACAAAATTCCATGGATCCATCCAAAATATTTTACCCCTTCCGGTATATTAAAAAAGTACTTTAAGGGCATGGCAATGAAGAGCAGAATCAGATATGAAAGTCCTTCGATTAAAGCTGTTTTACGGTATATGGTGATCATCTGAATAAATTATACTATCAAAGATTATTTTTTGATACTAATATACTTTAATCTGCCATTTAAGCTCTAATAAAATCAAAAATTAATTATAAAAGGACAATAAATATAGCATGTGTAGTTACAAACATATGGATAAAGACTTAATAAATAGTTGATCGGTTCATTAAAGTAGATCAGTGCCTAAATAATATCCATAGCATAGTTTTAGATTCAATATTTTGATAAATGATTTTTTAAAATACAGCGTAATCATGAAGTTGCGCTGTTTTTTTGTAACTTTGCAGACGTTAATTTTATAAGAAAATTTATAATCAACAAATGAAAAAGCAGACGATTAAAGAAATCCTACAGGATTACAAGAAAGTATTACATCATGACATTACGGTTTACGGTTGGGTAAGAACATTCCGCGCCAATCGCTTTATAGCACTAAATGATGGTTCTACGATTAATAATTTGCAGATTGTTGTTGATTTCGAAAATTTCGATGAAGAAGTAATCAGTAAAATCAGTACAGCTGCTTCATTAAAAGTAGTAGGTGAAGTTGTAGAAAGTCAGGGAGCCGGGCAGAGTGTAGAGATTGTGGCTAAAAAAATTATTATTTTAGGAGATAACTTTACAGAAGACAGAGATAAAACGATTCTTCAGCCTAAAAAGCACTCTCTGGAAGTTCTGAGAGACCAGGCCCATTTGAGATTCAGAACGAATTTATTCGGAGCTGTTTTCAGAGTGCGCCATGCGGTGAGTTTTGCCGTGCATTCATTCTTTAACAAAAACCAGTTCTTCTATATCAACACGCCGGTCATTACAGGAGCTGATGCAGAAGGAGCTGGAGAAATGTTTGGAGTAACCAACTTTGACCTGAACAATATCCCAAGAACTGAAGACGGTGAAATTGATTTTGCACAGGATTTCTTCGGAAAAAAAACCAACCTGACGGTTTCCGGACAGCTTGAAGGAGAAACTGCAGCAATGGGATTGGGCAGGATTTATACATTCGGACCAACGTTCCGTGCCGAAAATTCAAATACGACAAGACACCTTGCGGAATTCTGGATGATAGAGCCGGAAGTAGCCTTTAATAACCTTGAAGACAATATCGACCTTGCGGAAGATTTCTTAAAATATGTGATCCAGTATGTTCTTGATAACTGTAAAGATGATCTTGAATTCCTGGACAAACGTTTTGAAGAAGAGCAGAAAGGAAAGCCGGAAAAAGACAGAGCAAAAGAAGGACTTATTGAAAAACTTCAGAATGTTATAGCTAAACGTTTCAAGCGTGTAAGCTATACGGAAGCCATTGAGATCCTGATGAACTCAAAAGAAAATAAAAAAGGAAAATTCCAGTATCCGGTTGAAAGCTGGGGAACGGATCTTCAGTCCGAACACGAAAGATTCCTGGTTGAAAAACACTTTGAAAGCCCGGTAGTATTGTTCGACTATCCGAAAGAAATCAAAGCCTTCTATATGAAGCTGAACGATGACAATAAGACCGTTGCAGCAATGGACGTTCTTTTCCCGGGTATCGGGGAGATCATCGGAGGGTCGGAAAGAGAAGCAAGACTGGATGTACTGAAACAGAAAATGGCAGATATGCATGTAGATGAGCACGAGCTTTGGTGGTATATGGATACCCGGAAATTCGGTTCTGTACCGCATGCAGGTTTTGGTTTAGGATTGGAAAGACTGGTTCTTTTTGTAACGGGAATGACCAATATCAGAGATGTGATTCCTTTCCCTAGAACACCGAAAAGCGCTGAATTCTAGATCAATAAAAAAGCCTTAATGTAAAAATTAAGGCTTTTTTTATTTTCTAATAGTTTATTATGTTAATAACTTAATGCAAAAATCATGCTAAATTTGTTTTTTGTCGAATTAATTTATTAAATTCGTAGATATGTTATGTTAAAACACAAAGACTAATATGCTTAAACAACACTTACAACTCAAATTAGGACAGAAGCTGGCACCTCAGCAGATTCAGTTGATGAAGCTTATTCAGCTTCATACACTGGAATTTGAAGAGGAGCTGGAAAGAGAGCTAGAGGAGAATCCTGCTTTGGAAATTGTAAAGGAAGATCCTAAAGAAGATGACTATTCTTCTCTTGAAGATGCTTATCAGGATGAAGGAACAGAAAGTATTCAAACAGATTTTGACGTCAACGAGTATATCTACGATGACGAACCTAGCTATAAAACGGCATCAAGCAACTATTCTCCGGACGATGAAGAATTCGATAATGAAAGTCTTCTTACCGAAGGACAGTCCTTGTACGACTATCTGCTGGAGCAGATCCATTTGGTCAATATCAATGAAGAAGACGAGAAAATCGCTGAATATGTGATTGGAAATCTAGATACCGATGGATATTTAAGAAGAGAGATCAAAGCTATTGTAGATGACCTTGCTTTCTCGCAGGGAATTTATACCACCAAGGAAAAAGTTGAGGATATCCTCGAAAATTATATCCAGAAGCTTGATCCGCCAGGAGTGGGAGCAAGAGGTCTTCAGGAATGTCTGCTGCTTCAGATCGAGAAAAAAGTAAGCTCTGATAAAGCGGTTTCCTTGGCTGCCAATATTTTAAGATACCAGTTTGATGCTCTTACCAATAAGCATTACAACAAGATCATCCAGAAGTATGATATAGAAGAAGATGATCTTAAAGATGCTTTAGACGAGATCTCTAAACTTTCACCAAAAGTAGGAGGGAATTTTGATACGCAGACGATCACCATCAACCAGGAAATTATCCCGGATTTTGTGATCCAGGTGAAAGACGGAATCGTAATTCCGATGCTTAACAGTAAAAATGCCCCGACTCTGAGAGTTTCCGAAGAATATAAGGATATCCTGACCACGTATTCTCACGATAAAAACTCTTCTGAACATAAGCAGGCGGCCTTGTTTATCAAGCAGAAACTAGATGCTGCAAAATGGTATATAGATGCCATTAACCAGCGTCAGAACACCCTGTTGCAGACCATCACAGCTATCGTAAAATTTCAGAAGGATTATTTTATTACAGGTGACGAAAAATCACTGAAGCCAATGATCCTGAAAGACATTGCTGATATTACCGGATTTGATATTTCTACCATTTCAAGGGTGGTAAAAAGTAAATATGCCGACACTTCGAACGGAATCGTTTATCTGAAAGATCTTTTCTCTGACAGTCTGACCAATGATGACGGCGAAGAAGTCTCTACGAAAGAGATTAAGACTCACCTCCAGGAAGTAATCGGAAAAGAGAACAAAAGAAAGCCTCTTACAGATGATGCGCTTGTAGTGATGCTGAAAGAGCAGGGCTATAATATTGCCAGAAGAACGATCGCCAAATACCGTGAACAGCTCAATATTCCGGTAGCAAGATTAAGAAAAGAACTTTAATAAGTTGTCTATAGATATGTAAAGCCCGGTATTTCCGGGCTTTTTTGTTTTTAAGGTGAAAATATGCTCGGTCTGCGAAATATTTTTAACGCAAAGTTTTATTGTAATATTGTATATTTTAGGTAAGCTAAGAGGGATCAATTGCATTGATCTGACTAAGCTAGTCATCTTATCCACATCGCTTAATCAACGGCGCAGCCGGTAATACTTTGCCCTTCTTAAATTAAAAGTATTACAATAAAACTTTGTGTTAAAAAATAAAAACATTTTCTTAAGAATGCTGCTTCAGTGCACCCAGTTCAAGCTCTTTTATAGAAATCTCCCGCATTTCCACCTTCCTTATTTTTCCGGATATTGTCATTGGAAATTCATCTACAAATTTCCAGTATTTCGGAACTTTATAATGAGCAATTCTTCCCTGGCAGTATTCTAAAAGCTCGGTTTCCGATACCTCAAATCCTTTTCTCACTTTTACCCAGGCCATCACTTCCTCGCCGAATTTCTCACTCGGAACCCCAATGATCTGTACATCCAGTATGTTTGGATAGGTGTATAGGAAATCTTCAACCTCTTTAGGCGAAATGTTTTCACCGCCACGAATAATCAGGTCCTTTATTCTTCCGGAGATCGTAATATAGCCGTCATCATCCATGACAGCCATATCACCGGTGTGCATCCATCGGGCATCATCCAGTACTTTTTTGGTATTTTCCGGATCATTCCAGTATTTCAGCATCACAGAATAGCCTCTGGTGCAGAGTTCACCATGTTCACCACGCACTACGGTTTTTCCGTTTTCATTAATAATCTTTATTTCAAGATGGTCCTGCACGGTTCCTACAGTACTGACCTGTTTTTCCAATGGTGTTCCTATCAATGTCTGTGTAGAAACAGGGGACGTTTCCGTCATTCCGTAACAGATACTCATTTCTTTAATATTCATCAGACTTTCCACCTTTTTCATGATTTCAGGAGGGCAAACAGATCCTGCCATGACACCGGTTCTTAAGTTTGAAAAATCATAGGTATCAAAGTCCTTAACGGCCAGTTCTGCAATAAACATTGTTGGAACTCCATATAAAGAGGTACATTTTTCTTCAGAAACTGTTTTTAAAGTGATTTCAGGATCAAAGCTGTCATTAGGGATCACCATACATGCACCATGAGTTGTACAGCATATATTCCCGATCACCATTCCAAAGCAATGATAGAAAGGAACAGGAATACAGACACGGTCTTTTTCTGAGTATTTTAAACGGATGCCGATAAAATATCCGTTATTTAAAATATTGTGATGGGAAAGGGTAACACCTTTTGGGAAGCCTGTCGTTCCGGAAGTATACTGAATATTCACGGGATCATCAAACTGTACATGCTCTTCAAAGCTGTGAAGTGTATCATCTGAAATATCCTGTCCGTTGTTCAGAAAATCTTCCCAGTTATCATCAAAAAATATTTCATGTTCCAGGCTGGGGCAAACCTCCTTGGCATATTCTACCATTTCCTTATAATTACTTGTTTTAAAGTTTAAGGAAGAAAACATAAACCGGATTCCGGATTGGTTGATCACATAGGTGAGCTCGTGTGTTCTGTAGGCAGGATTGATATTGACCAGTATGGTTCCTATCCGGGCTGTAGCATATTGTAGCAGAACCCATTCGTAGCGGTTCGAGGACCAGATGCCAATCCGGTCTCCAGTTTTGGCTCCTAAGAAAATTAAAGCTTTGGCAACAGCAGTGGTCTGATTATAAAATTCCTGATAGGTTGCTCTGTAATTCTGATGAACGCAGACTAAAGCTTCCTGGTTGGAGTATTTTTCAACAGTCTTTTTTAGATTTCCTCCGATGGTTTGTCCCAATAATGGAATGGCGGAGGCTCCATAGACGTAAGATAATGGCATAGTTTAAGATTTGGTGGAAGTAAAATTAATGAAAAATCTTGAAATGATGCCTGTTGTATGCTAATTTTCCTGAGATTCTATGTCTTTAAGCTGTTTTAGATTTTTGTCCAGTTTTCTGATGATAATTCCGTACACAAGTCTGTAGTAGAGCCAGATTAGCAGGACGCATAATACTGTACTTACAATAATTCCGATAATAACGATAATCAGGTTGGAATTATCCGGCCGTACATTCTGGGAATTCAATACATAGAAAATAAACGCAGTGAATACAAATGTAAAAGCTACCAGAAGCGCAATACTAATAAGGATAAAAGCATTAACGGTTTTCTTGAACTTCATGATCCGTATAATAAGGTCTTTGAGATTTTCTTCGATCTTTATTTTACGGTAATTCTGATAAAACTTCAGGACAAAGTAGGCAGTGATTAAAAGACTTAAAATTTTTATCGCTAAATAAGCATGGTCAAAATTAGTCTCTATTTCAGGGGCTTTCTGAGCACCCAGCTTTTCTAAGATCTTACGGAAGCTATCCGATTCCTCGCCCTGAAAGAAATAGAATAATCCCAGAACGGAAAAGAATAAGAATTCTGCCACACTGATCCAGAAAATATACTTCACATAATTGCGTGATTTTCTGTTCAGCATCTGAAGAATTTCACTGCTGTCATATTTAGGCTGAACAGGCTGCTCTTGCCAGGTTTTTTTAAAACTGTCTAAATCAAAATCAGGCATATTTTTGCATCTGTTCTTTAAGGGTTTTCTTTAATCTGTTCATTTTCACGCGTGCATTAACTTCGGTAATTCCGAGATTTTCTGCAATATCCTTATAAGGCAGGTCATCAAGATACATCATTACAATGGCTCTTTCTACATTGGGAAGTGTTTTGATCACTGTGTACAGAAGTGAGATCTGCTGCTGCTTTTCGTCATCGTCCTCTACAAAATCCCTGTGGTTGATATCCAGCTCATTCGTAAGAAGGCTTTTGCTTTTTTTTCTGAAAAGAGTAATGGCTGTATTAAGGGCTACACGGTACATCCACGTAGAAATTTTAGAGTTTCCTTTAAAAGAATCGTAACTTCTCCAAAGCTGGAGGACGATCTCCTGAAACAGATCTTCTTCATCTTCAAGAGAATTGGTATACAAACGCGAAACTTTAATAATCAGGCCCTGATTATCCTTAATAAGCTGCGCAAATTCTTTTTCTCTGGAAGTCATAGATATATAATGGCACGAAGATAATAATAATGCAGTAATTTGTTGATATGTGACGGTATAATTTCTTAATTTGAAAAAACACTGCATTTTAAGATTTCAAACTGACCTGTTTCCAAATTCTCAATTGTCGAAATTATCGCGTATCTTTGCAACCGCGAGAAAATCGGCTTGTTGATTCCTGTTTCGGCAGGGGTAGGAAAGTCCGGACACCATAGAGCAGCAAAGCGGATAACATCCGTCACCCGTGAGGGTAGGACAAGTGCAACAGAAAGCAGGTACAGTTCGGCTGTAGTGAAACCAGGTAAACTCTTTGCGGTGCAATGATAAGTATATCGGTTCTTTTCAGTAATGGAAATAGGGGCGGCTCGTCCTGAAAGCCGAGGGGTAATCAGCTCAAGTTTTGCAGCAATGTAAGACGCAGATAAATAACAGGCACTTCTTCGGAAGAACAAAATCCGGCTTATAGATTTTCTCGTGATTTTAGGAATAGTATATCGATCTATAAAAAGAAAGCGGAGAATCTCTCCGCTTTTTCTATGAATACCTACTGTTTACATTTTAATACAGCTGAATGTAGGTAATGCTTCCGATCACAAACATCTCTGCACTGTTGAGCCCGCTGGGGGTATTGTAGAAAGGAGTAGGTGCTGAAGAGTTACAGGTGCTGACACTTAAATTTGCATTAAAGCCTGTTACATACGATCCGGTTCCGGTATCGAACATATCAAATTTTGTAGCAGCCCATTTGGTGTTATTGGATATCGTGCCTCCGGGTATTAAGCTGGCATGATTCCAGGGTCTGACATTTGTGGTGCTTACCGAAGTACTTACTGTCCAATTGGGGTTGGGGTATAAAGATGAAGTGTATTGATCTCTGTAGTTATCATACTGCAGCTGTTGCCCGTTACCGGTATGGGAATCGGCAGGAACAATAATCTTATCCGTATTTGCTACGATGGGATAACATCCCAAACTATTATTAGCTATTATATCTCCTCTATATTCATAAGGAGTATAATTGTTAATGATAAGAGTTCCTCCCTGAGCATACATAAAAGACATTGCTGCTATTCCTAATACTGTTAAAATTCTTTTCATAATGATTAATTTTCTGTTTTTATATTTTTACGAATCTCATCGCTTTTCTGCATATAGATTTGGGTGGCCCAAACAATAATCTGGCTCATATCGCCACTGGTCTTTCTTGTTATTTCAGCTTCTGTAATCCCTGTGGAAAGGATCAGTTCTTTGGAAGCAGGTACCAGCAGAGCTTTTCTTCTGTCACTTAGTTCAGAGGTATTTCTTTTCCGCTCTTCTTCATTGGGCCTGTTTTGCGGCTCGCCAAGACTTTTGAACGCTTTGTCGAAATTTTCCATCTGCGGAGTTTTCATGCTGGCCACGTTATTAATGGCAGTTCCTTCATTATTACATGAGATAAGTCCCAGGACAGTAAAAGCTGTTAGTAAACAATATTTTTTCATAGGTAGGATGTTATGGTTTTTGTTGAATTTTAATGAATAAAATCGGAATTTTAGTAATCATAAACCTGGAGGTAGACCATTCCTGAAATGGAAAACCATTCCGCTTCTGCCGTAGTCCCCAGCTGATACAGATTAGTTGAGAATCCTGCCATATTCGATACAATAGGATTACCCATCGTGAAAGTATCGACGCCATTTCCCTGGTCATCCTTAGTGACGAAATGGTACATCGCCCATTCTACCGAAGAACTTATCCCCGCCATGGACGGATCATTGTAATTATAAGCAGTGGTGCCACCGGCTGTAGTCACGTACCATTTTAAAATAGGCAGTAACGAAGCGGCGGAAGTATTTAATGTGACATATTCTACATCGGTCGTTAGCGGTGGAACCGTATATACTCCATAAGGAAGATTGGGAGCAGCAAATGCTACAGGATATCCGCCTGGATTGATTCTGCTACAAGCCATCAGCCTTCCTTCGAGACTTAGCTTACTGTAATTATGGATCATTAAAGGGGTGCTTTGCGCAAAAGAAAGTGCACCACATAATACAAGGGTTGATACTATTAGTTTTTTCATATTAATAAATTTGTAAATAAGAGTAATCCACATTTCCTGTGGTAATATTGAACCATTCTACATCGCCATATGGTGTAGATATATTGGAGCTTGCTCCCGTGCATGGATCCTGAGGCTCTCCAATCAGGCCGCTGAAAGAAGGCTCGGGAGTAGAAGTTCCTGCATAATACATTTGAAATTGAGAAGAAGACCATTTTGTATTCGCAGAAATTACACCACCGGGTGCAATACTGGCGTGATTCCATGCTCTTACTGTCTGTGTTGTAGCGCTTAGCTGTACTACCCAGTTTGCATTAGGATACAGAGAGTTTAGATACTGATCTTTAAAATTAGCATATACCAGTTCATTTCCATTGTTCATGTTGGCATCAGCAGGCACAACAACCATTGCTGGACTGTTTGTAGTGACATAAGGATAACAGCCTCCTCCAAAATTATGGGCACTTAAGGTTCCGTGAAAATCAAAAGTGGTAGAATAGTTATTCACAATTAATTTCAGGTTTTGTGCATTAATCAGTGATACTGCCGCAATGAAAATTATAGCTAGAATTTTTTTCATTGCTTTTAATTTTCGGCTTTTATATTCTTGCGGATCTCGTCACTTTTTTTCATATAGATTTGGGTAGCCCAGACAATGATCTGGCTCATATCGCCACCGGTCTTTCTCGTCAGTTCAGCTTCTGTCACCCCTGTTGAAAGGATCAGGTCTTTCGAAGCAGGAACTAAAAGCGCTTTTCTTCTGTCGCTCAGTTCAGAAGTATTTCTTTTTTTCTCCTCTTCCGTAGGCCGGTTTTGAGGGTCACCCAGACTTTTGAAAGCTTTATCAAAGTTTTCCATCTGGGGAGTTTTCATGCTGGAGACTGTATTTACGGCAGCTCCTTCATTGTTGCATGATATCAGGCCTACAACGGCGAATGCAATTAATAAGATTGTTTTTTTCATAATTAAAATGGAATAAGAAAATTAGTGTATTAGTAAATTTCTAAAAAAGTTGTGACTGTAGTACCTGTTGTTATGGTAAACCATTCTGCTGTTCCATAGGGAGTAGTGATCAGGTTATCAATCATAACACACGGATTGGCATTGTTCCCTACATTTCCATTAAAAAACGTTTCCGGGGTGTTGGTTCCTGCAAAATACATCTGAAATTTGGTTGCAGCCCATCTGGTATTGTTGGCCACAGTTCCGCCTGGCATAACGGCAGCATGGTTCCAGGCCCGGGGTTGTGAGTTTGTGGGACTTGTAGTTACAGTCCATTGCCCAATAGGAAATAGGGAATCTGTAAACTGGTCCTTGTAATTCTTATAAATAATTGCATTGCTGTTGCTCATATTAGAATAAGCAGGAGCAATAATCGTTGCAGGATTCAGCGCATGAACATAGGGATAGCATCCTCCTGCAAAATTGTTGGCCGAAAGACTTCCGTGAAAATCATATCCGGAATAATTATTAATGATAAAAATGCCTTGAGAATACGCCAGAGAAACGGCAGCTATTCCTATCAATGTTAATAGTTTTTTCATAATATTCTAGTTATTGGTTTTTATACTGTTGCGTATTTTATCACTTTTTGTCATGTAGATCTGGGTAGCCCAGACAATGATCTGGCTCATATCGCCACCTGTCTTTCTCATCAGTTCTGCTTCTGTAATGCCCGTGGAAAGAATCAGTTCCTTGGAGGCCGGAACAAGAAGTGCCTTTCTTCTGTCACTTAGTTCAGAGGTATTTCTTTTCCGCTCTTCTTCATTGGGCTTGTTCTGCGGCTCGCCAAGACTTTTGAACGCTTTGTCGAAATTTTCCATCTGCGGAGTTTTCATACTTTCCACAGTATTTATGGCGGAGCTTTCATTGCTGCATGATGCCAGGGGTAAAACGGCAAAAGCAGCCGATAACAGTAGTTTTTTCATAGGGATATTTTTAAATGTTCAGTTTGATTATTTGATGAACTATTAATAGATTTGGAAATAAGTAATTTGTCCGCTTGGTGTTGTGATCGTGTACCAGTCTGCAGTAATACCTGTATTTGCTCCGGTCTGGGTGTTGGTTAAGAAGCCTCCCGAAAGCGCAGGATCACCTACCTCGAAACTGTCATAGCTGTATCCGGTATTGTCCGTAAGTACAAAAGCGAAACCCATCCACTCATCTACGGCCGTCACCGCTGTGATAATAGGATGATTATAAGGGTAGTTTCCTGTATTGGCGCTGTTTAGAGGATCAATATAATACCAACCGGGAATTGGGATTGGATTGGATCCTCCTGTATTGTCAAATTTATCATATTTGGTATAGCTTCCGGCGGGAACTGTATATCTGCTGTAAGGTGCATTAGCAAGAGCATACATATAAGGCTGTGATGATCCTGAGCCTGCTGATCCAACCGTCATAAATCTGCCTGCAGCATCGTAACTGCTGTAATTATTGATCATCAGCGTAGAAGATTGGGCAGCAATAGTTATCCCTGCAACAATACCTAAAATAATGCTTAGTTTTTTCATGGTATAATTTATTTATGTGATTAATATGATTGATCTGACTTCAGTTTTCTTCTGATTTCATCACTTTTCTGTATATAAACCTGAGTAGCCCAAACAATAATCTGGCTCATATCGCCACCGGTTTTTCTCGTCAGTTCAGCTTCTGTAACCCCTGTTGAAAGGATCAGGTCTTTCGAAGCAGGAACTAAAAGCGCTTTTCTTCTGTCGCTCAGTTCAGAAGTGTTTCTTTTTTTCTCCTCTTCCGTAGGTCGGTTTTGAGGTTCACCCAGACTTTTGAAAGCTTTGTCAAAGTTTTCCATCTGTGGGGTTTTCATACTTTCCACAGTATTTATGGCAGAGCTTTCATTGCTGCATGATGCCAGTGTTAAAACGGCCAGTAAAGCCGATAAAAAGATTTTTTTCATGATTAAATTATTAAAGTATAAGGTAAATGATTAGTGAAATTTGGACATATAATATCCCCCGGAGAGCAAAACAGCTGCTTTCCGTATAGGATATTCAATAAAATAGGCATCTGCAGGACAGCTGCCGTTTATCTAATAGATCTGCAGGTAAGTGACCGGGCCGCTAGGTGTAGTTATTGTGAACCAGTCTGCGCTTGAAAAAGTACCCGTTCCTGAAGCACTGAAGCCCGGATATACCGTAGGATCGCCCAACTGGTAAGTATCAGTGGCTCCGGTTGAAGGATCTGTCAGCCAGAAATGAAATCCGGCCCAAACATTCGAAGGATTCATTACAGTGGTGATAAAAGGATGATTATAAGGATATGTTCCGCTGTTGGCAAGATTAGTTGGATCTGTAACATACCAGATCGTTATGGGAAGTGAAGCAGTTCCGGAAGTATCGAATGTATTATATATGGTATCCGCTCCTCCGGGTACAGTGTATGTGCTGTAGGGGGCATTGGGGGCAGCATACATATAAGGTCCGGGAACACCGCCGGGCATACCGGTACGCAGTCTTCCTACAGCATCAAAAGTGTTGTAGTTTTGTATCACCAAAGGAGAAGTCTGGGCAAAAGAAAGAACTCCTGCCAATACTGATAAAAGTAAGGATATCTTTTTCATAGTAATAAGGGTTATTGGATGATCAGGTAAGTGTAAGCATATGCTGAGGAAAAAGAACAGATTCCAAAAACAGGTAGAATGTTCTTCATGATCTATTGATCAGATTTTAAGTTTGTGCGGATCGCGTCACTTTTCTGCATATAGATCTGAGTAGCCCAGACAATGATCTGGCTCATGTCGCCACCGGTTTTTCTCATCAGCTCAGCTTCCGTAACGCCTGATGAGATAATCAGTTCTTTAGATGCCGGAACAAGAAGAGCTTTTCTTCTGTCACTTAATTCAGAGGTATTCCTTTTCTTTTCTTCTTCAGTAGGCCTGTTTTGGGGATCGCCCAGGCTTTTGAAAGCTTTGTCGAAGCTTTCCATCTGTGGAGTCTTCATACTTTGTACCGTATTTACAGCCGTTCCCTCATTATTGCAGGAAATAAGACTCATTACAGCGATTGCTGTTAATAATAAATGTTTTTTCATGGCTAAAGTTTAATGATTGGTGATTATAAATTAATTTTTGATAAATTTATGAAAAAAAATCACACAAACAATAAATTGTACACTTTTTAGTGTCTTATTTTTAAATTTATTTATATTTATTTAGCTATGATGGAATATTTTACGCTTAATTTATTCGTTTTCAAGTATTTTTTTAGCTTCCAGAAGTTCTGATTTTTCCTTTTCACCGAGTTGAGGATATTTAAGATCCATTTTTTCCAAAGTATCAATAATGATCTGGATGGCCGCTACTCTTGCAAACCATTTATTGTCTGCCGGAAGCACATACCAAGGTGCGTGATCCTTTGAAGTTTCGTTGATAGCGGTTTCATAAGCTTCCATATATTTAGGGAAAAGTGCTCTTTCAGGAAGATCTGCAGCAGAAAATTTCCAGTTTTTTTCCTGTTCCTCGATTCTGTCCAGAAACCTCTTCTTTTGCTCGTCCTTAGAAACATTTAAAAATATTTTCACAATAGTAGTTCCGTTTTGTGTCAGGTGCTGCTCGAAATTCCGGATACTTTCATATCTGTTTTCCCAGAACTTAGCATCGAAATCCTTTACGGAAGACCATGTTTTTTCGCTGATGTTATACTCAGGATGAACCTTGCATACCAAAACACTCTCGTAATGAGATCTGTTGAAGATACCAATCATTCCTTTCTGAGGAAGAGCCAGGTAATGTCTCCACAGGAAGTCGTGGGAATATTCCTTCGAGCTTGGGGTTTTAAAACTTGTGACACTGCAGCCCTGTGGATTCACACCTCCGAAAACATGCTCTATCAAGCTGTCTTTCCCCGCTGCATCCATTGCCTGCAGGACTACAAGCAGGGATTTGCTGCCATCAGCATAAAGTTTTTCCTGCAGTTCCCTCAGCTTCTCTTTTTCAGCGACTAACAACTGCTCACCTTCCTCTTTTGTGAGCTTTCCCTGATATTCCGTTGAGATTTTTTTTATTGAGACTTTTCCTTTTACCAGGAAGTCATCCGAAAAATTAGTGTCCATATTTTTTAATATTTAATGATTGAAAAACTTAAAAGTTGAGAGATTAAGAAATTAAGGGAAAGTCTCTAACTAGCATCAAACGTCTGAGATCTAGCATCTAAAATCTAACTTCTAACCTCTAAAATCTTATAAAAATAAATGTAATAAAAAAACCGTCTCCAAATGAAGACGGTTCTTTTATTTTTTTTAGTAGAGATTACTTCGCTGCTTCTTTTTTAGCAAGTTTAGCTGCTTTCTTTTCAGCTTTTGCAGCTGCTTTCTGTTCTTCAGCTGTTAAAGGCTTTGGTTCAGGAGCATTTGCGTCTACGTTACCTTTGATGTAGATTACGCTTCTGCTGTTGGCAGGGTCATTAGAGAAAACTTCGATCATTTTATTGAAAGGTCCGTTAAGAGTAGTGTTATATCCTACTTTAATCTTAGCAGATTTTCCTGGCATGATAGGATCCTGGCTGAACTCAGGGGTAGTACATCCACAAGAAGGCTTTACGTTAGAAAGGATCAAAGGTTTGTCACCTGTATTCGTTACTGTAAAGAATCTTGTACCGTCAGCACTTGGCTTGATAGTACCATAGTCAAAAGTAGTTTTGTCAAACGTAATCGTTTGTGCAGATGCCAATGCAAACGTTCCAAATAATGCAATTCCTGCAATTAATTTTTTCATATTCTTGAATGTTAATATGTTTGTTAGATAAATTTCAAGAAACAAAGTTAAAAATTATTTTAATTCATACTTAAAATTTTTTTTCTTTAGACTATTTTTGCAAATTGTAAGCAAAAGAAATAGAATTTTATGCAGATTTCAGAAAAGTACAATCCACAGGAAACTGAGCAGAAATGGTACAACTTCTGGATGGAAAACAATTTTTTCCATTCGGAGCCTAATGAGAAACCACCATATACTGTGGTAATTCCTCCGCCAAACGTAACGGGGATATTACACATGGGACATATGCTGAACAATACCATTCAAGATGTTCTCGTCCGCCGTGCAAGAATGCAGGGCTTTAATGCCTGCTGGATTCCGGGCACAGATCACGCTTCAATTGCCACTGAAGCCAAAGTTGTTGCCAAACTGAAATCGGAAGGGGTCAGCAAATCAGATATTACCCGCGAAGAATTCTTAAAACATGCCTGGGAATGGACTGATAAATATGGAGGAACCATTCTGGAGCAGCTGAAAAAGCTGGGATGTTCATGCGACTGGGACAGAACCCGCTTCACAATGGAAGAGAAACTTTCCCAACAGGTCATCAAAAGCTTTGTAGATCTGTATAATAAAGGATTGATCTACAGAGGTTACAGAATGGTGAACTGGGATCCGGAAGCCAAGACCAATATTTCTGATGAAGAAGTAATATTTAAAGAACAGAACGGAAAATTATATTTCCTTAAATATAAAATTGAAGGTTCGGAAGAGTTTCTTTCCGTAGCAACAACACGTCCCGAGACTATTTTCGGAGATACTGCCGTATGTATTAACCCTAATGATGAAAGATATGCTCATCTGAAAGGAAAAAATGTAATCGTACCAATCGTTGACAGAGTTATTCCAATCATTGAAGATGAATACGTAGACATTGAATTCGGAACCGGAGCGTTGAAAATTACGCCTGCACATGATACCAATGACTACGAAATCGGACAGAAGCATCAGCTGAAAATGATTGATGCTTTGGATGATGACGGAAATCTTAACGAGTATGGTTTACATTATGCAGGTAAAAACAGGTTTGATGTAAGAAAGCAGATCGCAAAAGAATTGCAGGAAAAAGATCTTTTACTGAAAGCAGAAGATTACGTAAATAAAGTAGGAACTTCAGAAAGAACGGGCGCTGTTATTGAGCCTAAAATTTCTGTTCAGTGGTTCTTAAAAATGTCTGAAATTGCTAAACCTGCTTTGGATGTAGTAATGGATGATGAGGTAAAATTTTACCCGGAAAAGTTCAAAAACACCTATAAGCACTGGATGGAAAACATCCGTGACTGGAATATTTCCCGCCAGCTTTGGTGGGGACAGCAGATTCCTGCCTTTTACTATGGGGAAGGGGAAAACGATTTTGTCGTTGCAGAAACTAAAGAAGAAGCTTTAGAAATTGCAAAGCAAAAATCCGGAAACGAACAACTGACAGCTGACAACTTAAGACAGGACGAAGACGCCCTTGACACCTGGTTCTCGTCATGGTTATGGCCAATGTCTGTATTTGATGGTCTGCTTGATCCTGAAAATAAAGATATCAACTATTATTATCCAACTGCTGACCTTGTTACAGGACCGGATATTATTTTCTTCTGGGTAGCCAGAATGATCATGGCCGGACTGGAATACAGAAAAGAAGTTCCGTTCAAAAATGTATATTTCACAGGTATTGTAAGAGACAGCCAGAGAAGAAAGATGTCAAAATCTTTAGGAAATTCTCCCGATCCGTTAGAGTTAATTTCTGAATTTGGAGCAGATGGAGTTCGTGTTGGGATTTTATTGAGTTCTGCAGCAGGGAATGACCTTCTTTTTGATAAAGATCTGATGCTGCAGGGAAGAAATTTTGCGACAAAAATATGGAATGCTTTCCGGTTGATCAACATGTGGAATCATGAAGACAAACCGGCAAACTTTGCAGACAACCAAACTATTGAATGGTTTGAAAATAAACTTAATAAAACAATTGCTGAAATAAATGATCAGTTTGAAAAGTTCAGAATTTCCGATGCTCTTCATTTAATTTATAAATTAATTTGGGATGATTTCTGCGGTTGGTATCTTGAAGCCATTAAGCCGAATTATGGAGAAGGGATTTCTAAAGAAGTTTATCATAAAACAATATATTTCTTTGAAGAATTAATGAAATTACTTCATCCATTTATGCCTTTCTTAACGGAAGAATTATGGCAGACTATTTCTGAAAGAAGCGTTGAAGAAGCATTAATTGTTGCTCAGCAGAAAAAAGCAGGAACATTTAATGAGGGAATCATTAAAAACTTCGAAACTGCTGAAGAAATCATTTCCGGAATCAGAAATTATCGTCAGACCAAAGGAATTTCTCCTAGAGAAGCGGTCGAGGTTTACACGAATGCGGCCGGTTTTGAGAATGAAGCCGTGATCAGAAAACTGGGGAATGTTGCCGAAATCCATTTCGGAGAAAAAACAGATAAGCCTAGTTTCACATTCCTTGTTAGCGCAACAGAAGTTTCTATTCCTCTGAGCGAAAATTTAGATTTAGGTGAAGAGAAAAAGAAAACAGAAGAAGAGCTGGCTTATTTAAAAGGATTTCTGATCTCTGTGGATAAAAAGCTTTCCAACGAAAAGTTTGTAGCCAACGCCAAGCCTGAAGTAGTTGAAGTAGAGCGTCAGAAACAGAAAGATGCTCAGGATAAAATAGCTATTTTAGAAGAGAAACTGAAAAGTTTGTAAATTTAAAAGATAGACAGTTGGTTTAAAACGTTCTGACAGCTCTTATTATACGGGAATTACCAATGATATCGAATTCAGATTAGTTCAGCATCAGTCTGGGAAATTTCCTGAAAGCTATACTCACAAAAGAAGACCTGTTAAGCTAGTCTTCTTTTGTGAATTTAATGACAGTACTCAGGCTATTTTATCTGTGCTCAGCCTGACCAATTAGACAACAAAGAATAAATGACACACATAGAAAACATAAAAAAACTATTCTCAAAAAACTTCGTGGAAAGTCCTTTACTGGAAAGCTTCGAAGTGGGAAAACTCTATCTTTCCAGCGGGAAGCTCGTTGCCTGTGATCCTTTGATCACGAATGATATGCTGCCTTTCACGACAGAATTTCCAAAAGGGAATTTCTCTGTTTTACTGCATAAAGAAAGAGAAAGCAACTGTGTCGCGTATGCGGAAGTTATTTTCAGCAGTACGGAAATTACAGAGTGGAAAATGGCTGTTACTGAAGGCCAGGATATAAAAGATCTTGCTGAAGAGGAAGTTTTCGGATATCCTGTGGAAAGTGGGATGGGATGCCTGATGGATGCAGATACCCAGCACCACCTTAATGAGCTGGAAAAAAGATTGTATCATAATAAAGGGGCAGATTTCATGGGAATCTATGAAGAATTTTTCCATGACTATTTCTTTGATGAGAAAGGGGCTATAGATCAGTATGCATTTCTGAAGCCGGCTGATGGGCATCCTGGAACAATTTTTGCCTTTGAAACAGGATACGGTGAAGGTTTTTATGCCAGCTATATTGCTTACGATAAAGATCACAAGCCTGTGAAGATAATTACCGAATTTATTGAAATAAGTTAATTAAATTAGTTATTTTTGAAACCTAGTTTTCTGAAAATATTATATTAAACTAAGATAAAACACCAATGAAATTCTCATCAGAACAACCCAAAATTATTGTAGTAGGCAGTTCATCAATTGATCTCGTTTTAGAAACTGAAAAAATTCCTCAATCTAATGAAACTGTTTTGGCTGTCAATTCAGACAGTTATTTTGGTGGAAAAGGAGCCAATCAGGCGGTGGGAACCGCAAGGCTGGGTGCCAGTGTCTATTTTATAGGTTGTGTGGGGATGGATCCTCTTGGCCAGCAGATTATGAGAAATCTCGTAGGTGAAGGGGTAAATGTAGGCTTTGTCCATGAAACCGATATGGAATCTACGGGCACAGCATATGTAACTACCAGTCATGGAAATGCAGCTATTGTCGTGGTTCCTGCAGCTAATAAACGTCTCAGCATTCAGCATGTGGAAGATGCGGACCGTTATTTTAACAGTGTGGACCTTGTGCTTGTTCAGCTTGAAGTGGCTATGGAGGTAGTAGAATATGCGATCAGAAAAGCTAAAAAATATGGTAAAAAAGTAGGTCTTTATGCTTCACCGGCGATGAGAATTCATGAAGGAATTATAGAAAATGTAGATTTTATTGTGACCAAAAGCAGCGAACTGCATACTGTTTTTGGTGAAGATAAGAGAGAAGAGATCCTTAAAAAGTATTTCAATAAGGTTTTCGTGAGGGATGATACCAATTCTACGGTCTATTTCGACGGAACGGAAATGAAATATTATAGAAATGATAAAGATGAGACTGTTTACAAAATGGGAATGGGAGATGCCTTTACTTCAGGATTCGCTATAGCACTCTGTCATGGAAATTCTATCGAAGATTGTGTGAAATTCGGTAATGAAGTTTCTTCAAGAGTTTCCGGGGGAAAAGGTTCACAGACAGGACTTCCCAGAATGTCGGATTTCTTATCCTAAAGCTATTTACCACATATCGAAAGTTGTAAACTTAACATAAAAATATAAGTAAAATCTCCACTTTTATAGTGGATTTTTTCTTTTTATACTATGCAAAAACTGGAACTCATTACAAAAGACCATATGCCTTTGGCGGTTCATCTTTTCAGACCTGAAAAAAGCAACGGAAAACTGCTTCTGATCAATTCTGCAACAGGGGTGAAACAGCAGGTGTATTTCTCATTTGCTCATTTCTTTTCAGAGCAGGGATTTACGGTCATTTCTTATGATTACAGAGGAATAGGGCTTTCAAAACCTAAAAATATGAAAGGTTTTAAAGCTTCCATGAGAATCTGGGGTTCTGAAGATTATAAAACGCTGACCCAATATATTAAAACAGAATTTCCGGAATATAAAAAGTACTGTCTGGGACATTCGGTGGGAGCATTGATTCTGGGTATGAATGAAGATTCCATCATGTTTGATGAATTTATTTTTGTTGGAACTCAGAATGCATTTGTCGGAAACCTGAAGCTCAGGACAAAAATAGAAGCCTATCTCGGGTTTGGAATTGTTCAGCCATTAACTACCGGATTGTTAGGGTATTTCCCGGCAAACTGGTTCGGACTTGGAGAAAGTCTTCCAAAAAATTGTGCATATGACTGGAGAACCTTAATTTTAAACAGGAAATCAACCAACAGGCTGTTGGAGAAAATTGATGACTATTCTAAAAAATTGACACAAAAAGTGTTTGTGATCCGTGCAGAAGACGATATATGGCTGACTGAAAAAGGGGTATTGAGCCTTTTAAACAATACATATCCCAACCTTAAACCTTCTTACAGGCTGGTGAAAGCCTCTGAATCTGACAAAAATGAAATCGGGCACGTCAATTTTTTTAGAAATTATAATAAAAAACTCTGGAATATTATTTTAAACGAATTGACAGATAAATGAAAAGTACGATCGAAAACACCGTAGAATTTGTAAAAGAAAAATTAAAAGGAGCCGAAGCCGGACACGACTGGTATCACATTGAAAGAGTATGGAAGCTGTCGAGAAAAATAGCTGCAGCAGAAGACTGTAATCAGGAAGTTGTAGAACTTTCCGCATTGCTGCATGATATTGCAGATCCCAAGTTTCATAACGGAGACGAAACCATTGCTCCAAAAGTAGCAAGGGAATTTCTGGAAGGTCAGCAGGTTTCTGAAGAGGTGATAGAAAAGGTTTTATTTATCATTAAAAATATCTCGTTTAAAAACAGAGGCGAAGTGCCGGCTGAACTGCCTATTGAGCTTAAAATTGTACAGGATGCAGACCGTATAGATGCGATAGGCGCTATTGGAATAGGAAGGACATTCAATTTCGGAGGTTTTAAAAATAATCCTATGTATGATCCGGAAATTCAGCCGAGTCTGAATATGTCTAAAGATGAATATAAAAAATCCAACGGCACCACGATCAATCATTTCTACGAAAAACTTCTGCTTTTAAAAGATCTGATGAATACCGAGAAAGGAAAGGAGATTGCTCAGCAAAGACATGATTATATGCTGGGATTCCTGGATCAGTTCTACAAAGAATGGAATGTAGATTAACATTCCCCTGAAAAATCTTAAATCAGTATCTTTGCAGTATGGTATTTATCATTTTTGTTATCTTCTGGGCTTGTGTTCTTTCTTTGATTTTGTGTAAAGTGAAATCGGGAAGGATGGCAAAATGGGCAAAGCTGTTCCGTATCCTTACCCTGGTCTTTTCAATCTCAATATTTACGTACTGGTTCATTAAAAAGAGTGCGGTAGGCTTTGTAGATAATTCCGTAGGACTGCAGGTAGTCAATAAACTTCCACAGACTCTGGATTTTTATCTGATCAAAGTGGATACTGCCAAAATCCAAAATCTGGAGCCTAAACATATCGGGAAAATACGTCCGGAATATTACAGAATAGAATATCTTAAAATGGACCAATCCGATGAATACTGGATCATAGGGTACCTGGGTAAAAAGAACATGGTTTATTTCTCCCAACATGCAGTACCGAACAAAAATATCGACCAGATTGTGGAAGTTCAGAACTATATCAACCAGAGCGTAAAACTTTCGGAAGCTGCAAAAAAACAGGTTGAGACCTATAATTATGAGAATGCAAAACTCGGAATCTGGGTTTCCCTAGACTTTCTGCTCCTGTTCCTGAACCTGGTACTTTTGTTAAGAAAAAATAAAATAAGCAGTGAATAATGAGTCATATTAAACTGTTGGTTTAAAGAATTACTCATTGCTTATATTTATATTACGGATAATCCAGGATCTGCATCACCTGTTCCTTAAATTCTTCAGGACAGTTTTTGATCAGCTTATCTTTATTCTGCTTACTGATCTGGTGAGGTTCCAGCCATTCAGTCCGGTTGGCGCTCAGGCTGTGATTATCGTAGTGCCTTTTTATCTTATGGTTTTCATAAAACGTATATTCATCACCGAGCCATGTACTGGCAATACTGATTGTGCAAATTTCTTTTTCCATAACATTTGTTTTTTTAAGTACCGTGTTGCATGACAAACATCAGTATACCCTAATTTACTAATTTTTTTCAACAAAAACAGCTTTTTGAGCATATTTTTGCAGTTATGTCTGAAAAATGCAATAAAAACAAATATCTTAGTTAAAACAGTGTTCCGTTATTATCGGTAGCCATTTGAGGAATATGAATATCGGTTTTCCATTCTTCATTCATTTTTTTTATGAAATAGGCTGAAAGAAGCGGAGACGCTTTTTCAATATTCTGATGGACAAAGAAGTATACATTCTGCAGACCTTCTTTTTTCCACTTTGTTAAATGTTTCATCCAGTCGTCAAGTCTTTCATAGTCGCTTTCGGCATTGGCTCCTACATATCGGATAAAAGCATTGGGAGTAGTAAGGCGCATATGGAGCATGTCTCTCCTTCCTGCAGTATCCACGATGATATTGGTGATGTTGTTGGCTTCAAAAAGCTCACAGGTTGTATTGAAAATCTCTTCATCGGTGAACCATTCTGTATTACGGAGTTCAATGGCAAGAGGAACTTCCTGAGGCCAGTCTTTCACAAATTTTTCCAGCCTGTCGTAATCTTTAGGCTTAAAATTATCATGAAGCTGCAGAAAAGCCATGCCCAGTTTTTGATCAAAATTCATAATTGCTGATGCAAAGTTCGTTACCGGTTCAGTGACGTCAATCAGTCTTCTGAAATGGGAAACAGTATTCGTGATCTTTGGGAAAAATTTAAAATTATCAGGGGTTTTTTCTTTCCAGACTGCTACCTGTTCAGGGGTAGGCATTCCGTAAAAAGTAGCATTAAGCTCAATAGAATTAAACTGCTTGGCGTAATAGGTCAATTCGTCCTTGGTTCCCTTAGGATAAAATCCTTTAAGATCGGTTTTGTTCCATTTTGCACATCCGATGGAAATGTTTTCCAGCCCTTTTTTATTCTGACTTAAAATTTCCTTAGTTCTGGAATGGTCTTTAGGAAGTGTGAAATCTATTGTTGAAGGGTCTTCTACTTGTCCGAATTTCATATTTAATATTTAAGGATTAAACTGCTTAAACAAATATAAAACAAAAACCATAGAATTTCTATGGTTTTGTAATGCCTTTTATAATTGAATATTATTGTTCTATTTTACCCCCTGTGTTACCATTCTGTTTGAAATAACAGCATAGATACAGCCTGTGGTTTTTAAATTGACAGTGATGGTAGCCGGAGTAGAACGGTAAGCCGTATCACCGTAAGGTTCAATGATCTTGCCGTTTGAATCTTTTAGAGTTCTTCCTTTTACCGTATAGGTCATCGTCGCTGTTCCTGTAAATCCACTTGAAGGCGTGAAAGTAACGATTCCTGTCGTTTTATTATAAGTCCATGTTCCCTGTGGGGTTACTTTTTTACGGTACAGTGTAAGATCTGTATCACTGGTTTTCGTAAAACTGAATGTCGAATAGTCGATATTAGCACTGCTTCCTGTTGGTGGAGTCGTAATACTGATAGGGCCCTTGTAAGCAATATCGTTATTGAGAACCGGAATATTGACCGGTTGAAATTTGCAGGTAGAAGCTACATCATTATTCGTAACAGCGGCATAAGGAAGGGTAAGTTTCACGTTTCGGATAATATGCTGCTGAAAAGCTCCTCCCGTAGCTGCTGCAAAGCCCAGCTTCAAAACAGACGGAACGGTTGCATTCAGAGTTTGAGGCGTGGGAGTCCCTTCCGTATCTGAAGTATTAAAATCAGTCGTCTGCGGATTTGCATTCTCAGTATAAGGCACTGAAGTTTTGTAATGATAATAGTTGATCACATTGACAGGTGTGCCATTTTGCGTAGTCTGAATATCCACTTTAATATCAAATCCATCCGTTGTAGTTAGGGTTGTAAAATGCGGGATCAGATCAAGATATACTTTCCTGAATTCTCCTGCATTATTTCTGAGGTCAAATACAGAGGCAAGTGAATTGGAGGTAGCCAGATAACTTCTGTCAGCCTGAAGGATTCTTCCTACCGCACCAGTGTTACTTAAGGTAGAACGGGTAACCAATACAGGATATCCCGTATATCCTAAACCTAAGCCATTCGTATTAATAGCTGCTCCTCTTGCTCCTCTTAACGTGACATGGCTTGACGCCTGCGCCCACGTTACTCCTGAAATACCGTTTACCCTGGATTCACCCTGAAAACGCTTAGATTTGAAATTTCCGAATTCATCCAGTGCAATACCCAGGTAAGCACCTGATAAACCTTCTTTTCTTTGGCTTGCATAGGTATTTTGTGTTCTGTTATAGGAATATCCGAGACCGGCACCCGGCGCTCCAATAGTGGGGCTTGTTACAGCTCCGTCATAAAGGAAAAAGGATAAGCCATCTCCATAAGCACCACCTAGTGGTGAGCCATTTTTCATGTCATATTCAAATTCAACGTGTAGCCCGTTTACTGATGTAAAAGTTCTTCCGTTGATAAACAATCCTCCAAACTGTCCCGAGCTGGCTGGAGTAAGCTGTACTCCTGTAGAAGTATGGGAGGCACTTCCCTGTATCGAAAGTTCTGATGCCGAAGAAGCATTCATTAACGAACTTGAATAGGAATAGAACCCATAAATACTTGCTGTTTCAGTACTGTCTGTCTGTGCATACACGAAGTTGGTAAGCAGGGTGAAAACAAGGCTCATCAAAGATAGCCCTCTAAAAGTTTGTTTCATAGCTGCTTATTTTACAACAAATACGATGTTGATGAAAGATGCTGAAGTAGCATTGGATAAAACATCATAATTCAGTACACCTGTGTTGCTGATGCTGTTTATCCTGAAAACAGTGGCATCATATCCCGTTACATAATAGTGTAAATCTGTTGCGTTTGGAAAAAACGGAATCGCAGCCGGAGCGGATGTGCTTCTTGCATTCGCCGGTACATTCGAAAACTGATTTTTATACAAAGTATACAGGTCTTTTGTCTGTCCTGCTGCAATGGTAGTTGTATCAAAAACTACACTCGGCATGTAGAAAAATTTAGCTACATACGGAGAAAGGCATACCCAGTCCGGAGTGGCAGGAGTACCTACGTTTTGGCTGATACATTTCTTGTTGACATCAAAAATAACTAATCCTGTAGCAGGATTGGTCACTGTTGCAACGTTGCTGATTCTTGGTAAAAGAACTCCTTTAGAAGTACTTGTAATGTCTAAAGTTGAGCTTGGATCTGGGGTAGAAGTGTTAATACCCACCTGAGCAGTAATGGTACAAAAAGCCATTACCAAAATTAAAGTAATAATCTTGTGCATTTCGAAATAATTTTTTTGTGTTGTTTTTGTGTTGTCTACTATTAACAAATTTCTTGCCAATAATAAATTAATTATGATTTAAAATTCTGTTTTTTTATATCATAATTTCATCAAAAGTAGATAAAAATTACTAAAAAGAATAACTGAAAACGTATAATGCAGGAACTTAATTCACCTGTTTAGGAACAGTCTATGAATATTTTCAGTATTAATGGTTACTTAACATAAAATTAAATTTTACAAATCAAAATGTTAAATATATGTTAAAGTTTAATGCAAATAAAAAGCACACTTTTTAAGTGTGCTTTGATAGTATGGAATGTTGCTGTTTAAAATATTATGCTTCACAAGCGGAACAGGTCACAAAATTGACCATCATTTCTTTAGAAACAGAAGAACTTCTTTGATAATAAAGAGTTTTTACACCTTTTTTCCATGCCTCGATATAAAGGTAATTGACATCTTTTACAGGCATTGTAGATGGAATCTGTAAGTTCAGAGACTGTGCCTGGTCAATATACTGCTGTCTTTGAGCAGCCTGAGAGATAATTTCCATCGGAGAGATCTCTTTGAATGTTTTGAATACTGCTTTCTCCTCGTCAGTAAGCTCTTTCAGGTGCTGTACAGAACCATGGTTCAGCATGATTGTTCTCCAGGTTTCCTCATTATCAAGACCTTTTTCTTCCAGTAATTTTGCTAAATATTTGTTCTTACGCATAAAGTTTCCTTTGGCAAGACCGGCTTTATAATAGTTGGATGCAAACGGCTCAATTCCGGGAGAAGTCTGTCCTAAAATTGCAGAACTTGAAGTGGTAGGAGCAATAGCCATTGTCGTGGTATTCCTCAAACCGTACCCTTTTAACAGTTCCGGTTCACCGTAGATATTGGCTAATTCTCTTGAAGCAGTTTCTGCCTGTTCTTTGATATGTTTGAACGCTCTCGCATTGAACTGAGTCGCCTCAAAACTTTCAAACGGAATCATGTTTTTCTGCAAATAAGAATGGTATCCTAAAACTCCCAATCCAAGTGCTCTGTGACGTAAGGCAAAGTTTCTGGCTCCCTGAAGATAGTAGTTTCCTTCTGTTTTTTCGATGAATTCAGTTAAAACTGCATCCAGGAAGTAAACAGCTAATTTTACAGCATCAGTATCTTTCCACTCGTCATACAATTCCAGGTTCATGGAAGATAAACAGCAGATGAAAGATTCTTCTCTTGTAGAAGGAAGCATGATCTCAGAGCAAAGGTTGCTTGCATTGACAGGCATTCCCAGGTCTTTATACACCTGAGGTTTGTTTCTGTTAACATTATCGGTGAAGAAAATATACGGAAGACCTTTCTGCTGACGGCTTTCAAGAACCCTTGCCCAGATTTTACGCTTATCCATATCCCCATCGATCATATCCTGCATCCAGTAATCGGGAACACAGATCCCTGTAAACAGGTTCTGAATAGGGCTTCCGATATCTTTGATTGATAAGAATTCTTCAATGTCACCGTGGTCAATATCCAGATAAGCAGCAAAAGCGCCTCTTCTTACGCCTCCCTGGGAAACTACATCCATCGCAGTATCGAATAATTTCATGAACGAAACCGCTCCTGAAGATTTTCCGTTATCCGTTACGGCAGTTCCTCTGTTTCTAAGCTCTCCGAAATAACCTGAAGTTCCGCCTCCGATCTTCGTCTGCATAATAACTTCGCCCATTTTGTGGGTAATTCCTTCAATACTGTCCGGAATGTGAACATTGAAACAAGAAATAGGAAGACCTCTCTGTGTTCCCATATTTGCCCAGACAGGAGATGAGAAACTGATCCATCCTTTGGTGATCATTTCTTTGAAAGCGGGCTGTAGTTCCGGTTTATATAATTTTTTTGCAGCAGCAGTAGTAATCCTGTCGATGGCTCCGTCCACAGTTTCCCCTTTTAACAGATATCCTCTGTTCAGCATCTGCTCAGACTCCTCGTTGAGCCACCATATATTTGAATTTTGTTCTTCCATAGATGTTATATTTTCGAATTCCGGAGCAGTGTTTATGCTCCGGAATTTTGTTGTTTTTTATATTGATTGTAATATTTCCACTTTGTGCGTCCCGTTCAGTCCGCTTTCATCTCTTAATCTTTGAAACTCCTTGAAAGAAGGGGTATTCAAAACCTCATGCTGAACTTCTTCATTGATGTAGTTTGAATAATGTAAAAAGGTAACCCCGTCTTCTTTCACATACACCTTATATTCAAATGTCTCCTGATCAAGATTTTTGAAATCATCCAGAAACTTTTGAATATGGGATTTGTTTTTTGAAACGTATTCAGGCTTTACGGTATAGGTTACGATTACATTGATCATTTTTATGCTTTGAATGATTTTGTCATTCCGGGGAATGAAGAAACTTTTTTTGAGTAAAATGCTTCGATAGGTTCAGTCTGATATTGTTATACTATCTGCTTTGCCGCTCGCTTCGCTCGCGCCATATTATTCCTTAAAACAAATCGTTCGCCGTAATACTCTTATCGTGTTTTGTGTAATCTACCGGTCTTTTGGCAAAGAAATCATCCATAGAATTTGCGAAAACCTCTTCTTCAAACCATTTCATTGGGCGGTACTGTTCAGGAGAAACATTGTAACGGGTTTCCATATTAATTTTCTTTAAGCTGTCGTCCACACGGTATTTCATGAAGTTCAGAAGATCTTCTTTTGAGAAAACGCTTAATTCTCCCAATTCAAAGATCCAGTCAAGGATTTCACTTTCCAGCTCAATAGACTGATCTACCAATGTGTAGATGTCTTCGATGTCAGAATCTGTCAATAGTTCAGGTTGCTCCTCACGGATCTTATTGATTAAATAAATTCCACCATTTGCGTGAATTTGCTCATCAATAGAAGTCCATGCAATGATATTAGAAACATTTTTCATGAAACCTTTAAATCTTGTGAAAGAAAGGATAATGGCAAACTGAGAAAAAAGCGAAACATTTTCAATCAGGATACTGAACAGCAAAAGAGAAGATACATATTCTTTCGGAGTTGTAGAATTGGCATGTTTCAGAACGTTTGATAAAAAGTCGATTCTCTTTTTGATAGCGGGAATTTCTACTACGCTTGTGAATTCTTCGTTGTATCCTAATACCTCCAATAGACGGGAATAGGCTTCAGAATGACGGAATTCGCATTCTGCAAAAGTAGCTCCAAGACCATTCAGCTCAGGTTTTGGCATGTGATGGTATAGGTTTCCCCAGAATGTCTTTACAGACACCTCGATCTGTGCAATGGCTAAAAGTGCATTTTTCACAGCATGTTTTTCGTGCGGCTCTAACTGCGAATGAAAATCCTGAACATCTGCAGTAAAATCCACTTCCGAATGCACCCAGAACGATTTGTTGATCGCCTCTACAAACTGAAGAACCTCAGGGTATTCAAATGGCTTGTAACTTACTCTTTTATCGAAAATTCCCATATTAAAATAGCTTTAAAATTAAATAATCTGCATCACTGTGGATAACATTGAAGTAATGCTTAACTTCTTGTATGTTTGGTATTTACATGAAAAACATATTCACATTTATAAGTGTAGGTTTCTTGTAAAGAACTAATGACAAAGTTCGAAAAAAAGAACTGATTTTGAAAGGGGTAAATACTAATTGGCTGAGTTTTAACTGTAAAAGTTTTCCACATTTACATGAAACCACCACTGATAATGGCTTACAAGGGGTTAGCAGTAAAAAATAAATGAAAAATTAAAGTTACAGTTAAACACTTTTTTGTAATCTATTATAAACAAAGGTTAAACGAGTTAAACAATAAAATATTTGAATAAATTCTTGTTCTTGTAACAAATTGAAAATAACATCTACTTATTGGGTATAAAACAAGCATCACTTCATGTTAGTAATTCAGGATTTACATAAGTCATACGATACGGGGAAAAGCAAACTGCACGTTCTTAAGGGGATTAATCTTAATATTTCCGAAGGCGAGTTTGTTTCGATTATGGGTAGTTCCGGCTCCGGAAAATCTACGCTTCTTAATATCATTGGTATTCTGGATGAAAAAGATTCAGGAACCTATGAGCTGGATAATGTTCCGATTGAGCATCTGTCTGAAGTAAAAGCTGCGGAGTACAGGAGTAAATTCCTGGGTTTTATTTTTCAGTCTTTCAACCTGATCAGCTATAAAACAGCGCTGGAAAATGTAGCACTTCCTTTATATTACCAAAACGTTCCGAGAAAGGAACGTAATCAGAAAGCACTGGAATATCTGGAAAAGGTAGGTCTTGCACAATGGGCAGGCCACCTTCCCAATGAGCTTTCCGGGGGACAGAAACAGAGGGTAGCCATTGCAAGAGCGCTAATCACAGATCCTAAAGTAGTGCTGGCCGATGAGCCAACCGGAGCACTGGATTCAAAAACGACACACGATATTATGAAACTTCTTCAGGACATCAATAATGAAGGAAGAACGATCATCGTTGTGACCCACGAACCGGATGTAGCCGCCCAGACGAAAAGAAATGTGATACTGAAAGACGGCATCATAGAAAGTGATGAGTTTATCAAGCAGATTGTTTTATAGACTGTATTGATTTGAATTTGATAATAAGATAATTTGAAAATTTAGAGACTATTTTTTAATCTTTACTCTTAAATTTTCAATCTTTAAATACCAATAAAAAATGTTTGACCTAGATCGTTGGCAGGAAATATTCAGTTCCATTCGCAGTAATGTATTGCGGACGGTGCTTTCGGGGTTTACAGTGGCTTTGGGGCTGTTTATTTTTGTTGTTCTTTTCGGAATAGGAAAGGGGCTTCAGAATGCTTTTACCGAAGGTTTTGCAAGAGATGCACAGAATCTTATTACGATCTATACCGGCAAAACTACGCTGGCTTATAAAGGTCTCCAGTCTGACAGGACTGTGACGATGGATAATGAAGATTATGATTTCCTGATCAATACAGATAAAGAGAAAGTAGGTGATGCCAGCCCGAGATACACGACAAGCTTAATGGTAAAGTATGGCAAAGAAAGCGGTACGTACCAGATCAACGGGGCGGAACCGGGAGAAAAGATAATTGAGAACAGAAAGATGCTGGACGGACGCTATCTTTCACCTATGGACCTTGCAAGAAAGCAGAATGTAGCGGTGATCGGAAGAATGGTGCAGCGTGACCTGATCAAGAACGGAAGCCCGATAGGAAAAGACCTGAATATCAACGGAACCATGTTCAAGGTGGTAGGGGTGTTTTCCGATGACGGAGGGGATTGGGATGAAAGGCATATTACCGTTCCTATCACCACCCTTCAGCAGATGAAAAAGGGTTCCGATACCGTGTCTACCGCATATATTGCTTATAACGAAAAGCTTACCCCTCAGGAAGCCATTAAATATGGTGATGAGCTGAAAGACCGGTTGAAAGCGAGAAAAAATGTTGCTCCCGACGATGAAAACGGAGTCCGTGTCTGGAATAATGCCCAGAATATGAACGAGACCTTCCAGTTTATGGCAGTGCTTACCATTATTGTAGGTTTTATCGGACTGGGAACATTGCTGGCAGGAATTATCGGGATCAGTAATATCATGGTGTATATCGTGAAAGAAAGAACCAAAGAGATTGGTGTCCGTAAAGCTATTGGAGCCAAACCGAAAAGTATTGTCGCTCTTATTGTACAGGAAAGTGTCGTGATCACGGTAGTTTCAGGAATTATTGGAGTTGCAGTAGGCGTATTGGCACTGAGCTTAATAGGAGACAGTCTTGAAGAATATTTTATTAAAAGCCCAAGTGTAGGATGGGGAACAATCTTCATGGCATTTATAGCTTTGGTATGTTCAGGGCTTATTGCAGGATTCGTTCCGGCATACAGAGCTTCCAGGATCAAACCGATAGAAGCGCTGAGAACTGAATAATGATGTACTTATGATAATTTATAAAGGTGATGATAAAATAGGTTTATCGGTTCTATCACCCATTATTTATCAATTATCGTTTATCAATTGTATAGTATAAACTTATAACTCAAAGAAGTGAACATTTTATTTAAAAAAGATACTTGGCAGGAAATTTATTATTCATTGAGGAATAATAAGCTTCGAACGTTCCTTACCATGATTGGTGTAGGCTGGGGAATGTTTTTGTATGTGAGTCTTCTTGGAGCGGCAAAAGGGATGGAAAATGGTTTCGATAAGCTATTCTCCGGATTTGCAACCAATTCCATTTTTCTATGGGCTCAGAAAACCTCCATTCCATATGAAGGATTTCCGAAAGGAAGGGAGGTTCACCTCCAGTTATCAGATATGGATATGCTGAAAAGAAAAGTTACTGCCATAGATTATATCTCTCCCCAAAATGCCAGAGGAAGCTTTACCGGAACGCCCGGCGAGTCCATGTCGAGAAACGGTAAAAACGGCACTTATTCTCTTACGGGAGATTATGCGGTGGGAAATAAAATTTCTGAGAAAAAACTTATTTTCGGACGTTACCTTAATGATGCTGATGTTGTTGGAAATAAGAATGTTGTGGTGATTGGAGAAGAGATCTACAAGAACTTCTTTGATGCCAAGAAAAAAGAGAATCCGGTTGGGAAGCAGGTGAATATAAAAGGTATATTCTTTAATGTAATTGGTGTTTTCAGAGTAAAAAAAGGAGGTGGTTTTGAAAATGACCGGACTGCTTTTATTCCCCTCTCAACCTATACAAAAATGTATAATGCAGGGGAACAGATTGATATGTTTGCTATTGTAAGTAAACCTAATGCAGACGTTAATGGAGTAGAGGAAGGTGTAAAACAGGTGCTGAAGACCAAAAATAAAGTATCCCCCGAAGATACCAATGCCTTTGGAAGCTTCAATTTAGGTAAAGAATTTAAAAAACTGACAGGTTTCCTTACAGGGATGCAGCTTTTAACGATTATTGTAGGAACACTGACGATTCTTGCAGGAGTTATTGCCATCTCGAATATTCTTCTGATCACGGTAAAAGAAAGAACCAAAGAAATTGGAATACGGAGAGCTTTAGGAGCGAAACCGGCTGAAGTAAGAAACCAGATCCTTCTGGAAAGTGTTGTCATTACACTCTCTTCTGGAATTCTCGGATTTATGTTTGGGATATTTGTCCTCATCATTTTAAATGCAGTCACCCAGAATCAGGATGAATTTCCATTCTATAATCCGACTGTAAATTATGCAAACGTATTTGGTGCCATGGCTGTAATGGTAATTCTTGGCCTTATTATCGGGATGATTCCGGCACAGCGTGCAGTAAAGATCCGCCCGATTGAAGCCCTGAGATCAGAGTAGTAATATGTTAATTTGAAAATAAAATAATTTGAAAAATAATGACGGATTTTAATGTTAAATTCTTTCAATTAATTTTTCTCCTTTTAATCGTAAAAAATAAACTAGATATATGAAAAAGAAATTCACTTGGAAAAAAGCCATTTATATTGTACTCGGGCTTTTATTTGCAGTGGCATTGTTCTTCGGGATCGGGTATCTCGTGAAATCAAATTCTAAAGAAAGTGAAGCTTTCCTGACCAGAAAACCAAAGTACCAGGACATGGAGGACAAAGTCATGGCGACAGGGAAAATCATTCCGAAAGAAGAGATCGAGATCAAGCCGAATATTGCAGGAATCATTGATAAAATTCTGGTAGATGAAGGAGATAAAGTAGCGGCAGGACAGCTGATTGCTACAGTGAGAATCATTCCCAATATTGCTGATGTAAACAATGCTCAGCAGGAAGTGGTGAACTCTCAGCTGCAGATCAGCAATGCTAAAATGAATGTAGATAATATGCAGAAGCAATATTCTATGCAGGAAAAACTGTACAAGCAAGGCGTTATTTCCAAGCAGGAGTACCTAAACTCACAGCAGCAACTGTTTTCACAGCAGCAGGCCCTTAGAAATGCCAATCAGCAGCTGGCTACAGCTCAAAAAAGACTGCAGATCGTAAAGACGGGAGCTACTCCGGAGCTTCAGGGTCTTGCAACTACACAGATCCGTTCCAAAGCAGCAGGTACTGTTCTTGAAGTTCCTGTAAAAGTAGGAAGCCAGGTGATCGAGGCCAACTCATTCAATGCCGGGACAACGATATGTTCCATTGCAGACCTTAATTCTTTGATCTTCCAGGGAGAGATTGATGAAGCTCAGGCAGGAAAGCTGAAGCAGGGAATGGATATGAAAATCGTGATCGGTGCCCTTCAGAATAAAACATTCCCGGGAAAACTGACCATGATCGCACCTAAAGGAAAAGATAACCTCGGAACCATAAAATTCCCGGTAGAAGGCGATGTGAACAATCCTAACAACGAATACATCAGAGCAGGATTTTCTGCCAACGGTGAAATCGTTCTGAAATCTGAAAAAAATGCATTGCTATTGGATGAATCACTTATTCAGTACGAAAAGAAAAACGGGAAAGACACTCCTTTTGTAGAAGTGAAGCAGCCGGATGGTAAATTCAAAAAAGTATATGTGAAATTAGGGGCCAGCGACGGTATTAATGTGCAGATTCTTTCAGGGCTTACCAAGGACTCTGAAGTGAAAGTATGGAACCCTTCCGATAAAGACAAAGAAGAGCTTAAAGAAAAGAAAAAATAGTAAACAACACTATTATATTTAAACTGTAGGATCCTGGGAATTTTTTCTCAGGATTTTTTATTCTGTATTATGAAGACTAAAGATTTACGAAAAGTCTGCTCATCTCTAAAATGGAATTGATAAATTTGATCGTAAAAAAAGTATGTGCAGGTACACCACAAAAACATATAAATCCCATTACGTTTGTTTTAAGTGCAGAAAATCATTTAAGCAGACTGATATAAATGATATTTTGTCAAGGATTAAGAAAGATAAGGTCTATCATCAGCCGGATGGAAAGATTAGAAATGTTGGGGATGTCTTTACGAAAGCTAAAAAAGAAGAATTGGCTTCCTTGAAAGAGCAAATTACTTCAAGAGAGATCAAGTGTCCCGAATGTGGAAACCTAATGGCAGACTTAGGAAAAGATTTTAAAGCACCTAAAAAAACGGCTGTTAAAGAATGGAAGATTGTAGAAGGACTCTTTAGAATAGGAAGATGTTTTCATAGCTGTGGTTGTGATGGAATTGGGTATATTCCTCAAAAGCCTGCAGATTATGAACAGTATTTAAAAAGTGTTTTGAATGAATATGAAAGCTATATAGTCAGTAGCCAAAGTAAAACAGAAAAAGAATTTCCTGAAAAAAGAGAATATATTAATTTTTGGTCAGAAAAGATTTGCGACATTAAAGCAGAAATAAACCTGCAGAAATTTGAAATCATTTAATATCAACCTTTATGAAGAAAAGCTATTTGATTCTCTTTTTCTTTATCCTTGTAAAATTCATTCTCCAGTATTCCCTGATCAGCTCTGAGTATGAGCTACACAGAGATGAATACCTGCATATGGATCAGGGAAGCCACCTGGCCTGGGGATACCTTTCCATTCCTCCTGTGAATTCATGGCTGGCCTGGTTGATTAAAATACTCGGAGGATCCGTATTTTGGGTGAAATTTTTCCCGGCATTCTTCGGAGCAATGACCATCGTTGTTGTATGGAAAATTATTGAAAAGCTTCAGGGTAGTTTATACGCCAAAATTCTGGCTTCAACAGGGATTCTGCTTTCAGTACTTCTCCGCATCAATATGCTTTTTCAGCCTACTTCCCTGGAGATATTGCTTTGGACCCTTATCTATTATGTCCTGATACTGTATTGTAATTCTGAAAAAGTAAAATGGCTTTACATTGCTGCCGTAATCTTTGGAATAGGCTTTTTGAATAAATATAATATTGTCTTTTCTGTGTTGGGGATTCTTCCTGCCATTCTATTGACGAAACAAAGGAAGATCTTTGCTCAGCCTCATCTTTACGGAGCAGGACTGGTCGCTTTATTAATCGTATCTCCTAATCTTTTGTGGCAGTACCATTATGATTTTCCCGTGGTTCATCATATGAAAGAGCTTACTGAAAGACAGTTGATCCACGTTGACAGGCTTGATTTCTTTACATCTCAGCTCCTTTTCTTTATAGGTTCATTATTGGTCATCATTGCCGGATTTTATGCCCTGCTTTTTTATAAACCGTTTGAAAAGTTCAGATCCTTCTTTTGGATGTATGTAATCACCATTGCCTTATTTTTGTTTTTCAGGGCCAAAGATTATTATGCGGTCGGGCTTTATCCCGTTTTCATAGCATTCGGATCTGTTTTTCTGGCCCATACATTTGAAAAAGGCTGGAAAAAGTTTTTAAAACCTGTTTTTATCCTGCTTCCTGTATTGCTGTTTTTACCTTTATATACTCTAGCTTTTCCCAATAAAAGCCCGGAATATATCATCAGTCATCCTGAGAAATATAAAAAGATGGGACTGCTCCGGTGGGAAGATGGTAAAGATCATGCGTTACCTCAGGATTTTGCAGATATGCAGGGATGGAAAGAACTCGCTCAAAAAGTTGATGCAGAGTATTCCCGGCTTTCAGAAAGTGGCAGAACTTTGGTTCTTTGTGATAATTATGGACAGGCAGGAGCCGTTAATTATTATACCCGGAAAGACATCAGGGCAGTTTCCTTCAATGCAGATTATATCAATTGGTTTGATCTCAGTGAAAAATATGAGAACCTGATCCGGGTAAAGGAATTTTCCAAAGAAGATGATGAATTAGAAGAAACAGGCCCTTATTTCGAAAGTTCCAAAGCTGCAGATTCCATTGTCAATAAATTTGCCCGTGAAAAAGGAACCACAATCTTTAGTTTTAAAGGGGCAAAAGTTGATATTAACCAAAAAATAAGAGATGAGATCAAGGGAGTGAAGTATGAATATTAACACTTAGTTAGCTATGACACAACCCTGAAAGTGAAACATTTTCTAATTTGGCCGTCATGGAATAAATCTATGAAAACACGATATAAAATTTTAAAACTCTTCAAAAATAATTGATTCGCGGATCATATTCCATAATAAATATATTGACTGACGGCTGATTTTAAATTTAATAAGTTTAAAATCAGCTGTTTTCTTTTATAAATCTTCAGTATTATGACAAAATATTAATGCAACAATATTGCATTAATGAAATTTTATTTTAACTTTGTAATGGAAAAGCGAAAAGCTAAGATGAAATAAACTGACAACCCATATTATTTAGCAAAATGAAAAATTTCGAGGTTATTATCATAGGAGGAAGCTATGCAGGATTATCAGCAGGAATGTCTTTAGGAAGATCATTAAGAAACACCCTGATCATCGATAACGGGAAACCATGCAACAGGCAGACACCCCACTCCCATAACTTTATTACGCATGACGGAAAAGCACCAAAAGAAATTGCTGACCTTGCCCGCAAACAGGTCGAAGCATATGATACGGTGAAATTTCATGAAGGCTCCGTCATAAAATTGAGAAAAACAGATGAAGGATTTGAAACAGAAACTTCTGCCGGCGAAAAGTTCTACGCTAAAAAGCTGATCCTGGCATCGGGAGTGAAGGATATCATGCCGGATATTCCCGGATTTGCAGAATGTTGGGGAATTTCAGTCCTGCACTGTCCCTACTGTCACGGTTATGAAGTGAGAAATCAGGTGACCGGAATCCTTTCAGATGGTGATATGGGCTATGAGTTTTCAAAACTGGTGTATAACCTGACAAAAGATCTTTTTCTGTTCAGTAATGGCGAATCGGTTCTTTCCAAAGATCAGAAAAGCAAACTGGCTCAGAATAATATCAATCTTGTTGAAGACGAAATTGAAAAACTAGAGCACGAAAACGGAAACATCCGGAAGATCATCTTTAAAAGCGGAAAAGAAATCTCTCTGAAAGCACTGTATGCTAAAATACCTTTTCAGCAAAATATCGACGCCTCCGGAGATCTGGGCTGTGAGCTTACCGAACATGGTTTTATCAAAATTGATTCTATGCATAAAACCAATATCCCCGGTGTTTTTGCATGCGGTGATAATGTGACCATGATGAGGTCTGTAGCCAATGCTGTTGCTCAGGGAAATTTTACGGGAGCTATCGTCAATAAAGAGCTTGCAGAAGAAAGTTTTTAATTATATATTATAAATTGGTGCGGTCCCTGCGGAAATTTCTGCAGGGATTTTTACTTAAAAATTTTGTTGCTAAAATATATTATCGTAATATTGCGATATAAATAAATGTCATGGGGGCTACAAAAACAGATTTCTTTACAGATGAGCAGAATAAGATCGCGGTGATTGCAAAAGCTTTGGGACATCCGGCAAGAATTGCCATCATTGAATACCTTCTGAAAGTCAATGAATGCATCTGCGGCGATATCGTCAATGAATTACCTCTTGCACAGCCTACGGTCTCACAACATCTGAAAGAATTAAAGAATGCAGGCCTGATCAAAGGAAATATTGAGGGCAATTCCGTATGCTACTGTATTGATGAAAAAGCTTTTGAAATTTTAAGTGCTTTCTTCTCAAATATTATTTCCACTGTTAAAAAGCAGAATTGCTGCTAAAATTTTTTTGAATTTAATCATCGTAATATTGCATTATAACAATTAAAATATTGAATTATGAAATTATCAGACATTAAAAGCATTTTACCCGGCTTGGAAAATGTAGAATTTCAGCTGGAAGACGGAAGATTGGTGCCGGAACACTTCCATGTTACTGAAATAGGGATGGTTACCAAAAACTTCATCGACTGTGGCGGAACCATCAGGAAAGAAGAACATGTAAATTTTCAGCTCTGGAATGCAGAAGATTATGAACATCGTCTTAAGCCCGGAAAACTGCTGCATATCATCAGCCTGTCCGAAGAGAAGCTGGGAATCGGGGATTTTGAAATTGAAGTAGAATATCAGGATCAGACCATTGGGAAATATGATCTGGAATTTAATGGTAAAAACTTTGTCCTAAGAAATAAACTGACGGCCTGTCTGGCAGCAGATGCCTGTGGAATTCCTCAGGAAAAGCAAAAAATAAGCTTGAGTGAGTTAAAAGTAAACCAGGATTCAGGCTGTACACCAGGTTCAGGCTGTTGCTAAATTTAACCTTATAATGACTGGAATGAATCCTAAATTGACAAAATATATAAACGAAGTTCTTTCTCTGAAGATCAGTGAAGAAAGAAAAGCTGTGCTGCAGCCATTAATAGATTTTATAGAGCAGAAAAAAAGAAATCATGAATCAATATCTATTAACTTTATATGTACCCATAATTCCCGGAGAAGCCATCTTGCACAGATCTGGGCTCAAACTGCATCTGCCTATTTTAAAATCTCTAATGTAAACTGCTATTCCGGAGGTACAGAAACAACGGCTTTGTTTCCTAAAGTTGTCGAAACATTAACAGAAGCTGGCTTTCATATTTGGAAATTAAGCGAAAGCGAAAACCCTGTATATGCTGTTAAGTATTCTGAAAATGCTTTACCTGTTATCGGATTTTCTAAAAAATATGATGATAGTTTTAATACAGATACAGGTTTTGCTGCAATTATGACCTGCTCACAGGCAGATGAAGGATGTCCCTTCATTTCAGGTGCCGAGAAACGTATTCCTGTTACATTTGAAGATCCGAAAGTTTCAGATGGTACCCCTGAACAAAGCAGAGTATACAGAGAAAAAAGTCTGCAGATCGGTGCCGAAATGTTCTATGTCTTTTCCAGAATAAATCATTAAAAATGAAGACCAAATTAAAATTTCTTGACCGGTATTTAACGCTCTGGATTTTTCTGGCGATGATCATCGGAGTAAGTTTGGGATATTTTTTTCCTGGCATTTCTGTAATCACCAATTCGTTTTCTTCAGGGACCACCAATATCCCTTTAGCTGTCGGATTAATCCTGATGATGTATCCACCTCTGGCGAAAGTAGATTATAGCCTATTGCCACAAGTGTTCCGGGATAAAAAAGTAATATCCGTTTCATTATTGTTAAACTGGGTCGTAGGACCTGTTTTAATGTTTGTTTTAGCGGTTATTTTTCTTAAGAATGAACCGGATTTTATGATTGGGCTGATCCTTATAGGCCTGGCAAGATGCATTGCCATGGTTATTGTCTGGAATGACCTGGCAAAAGGAAACCGGGAATATGCAGCTTTGCTGATTGCTTTAAATAGTATTTTCCAAATTTTATCCTATAGTTTTTTGGTCTGGCTGTTTACTAATATTCTTCCACAAAAATTAGGATTGGGTAATTTTAATGTGTCTGTACCTATCCGGGATGTAACGGAAAGCGTTTTAATTTATCTGGGAATTCCTTTTTTAGCAGGTTTTCTAAGCCGTTATTTTCTTACGAAACTCAAAGGAAAAGAATGGTACATCCAAAAATTCATTCCTGCCATCTCACCTGTTACTTTATATGCCTTATTATTTACAATTGTCTTAATGTTTAGTTTAAAAGGAGATAAAATATTGGAACTGCCCATGGATGTTGTGAAAATTGCAATCCCGCTGATCATTTATTTTGTATTGATGTTTTTTATTAGTTTCACAATAAACAAATGGCTCAAAGTTCCTTATGATAAAAATGTCTCCATTGCTTTTACAGCGACAGGAAATAATTTTGAATTGGCTATTGCAGTAAGTATTGCTGTTTTCGGGATTCATTCAGCACAGGCTTTCGTAGGTGTTATCGGCCCTTTGGTAGAAGTTCCCGTACTGATCTTATTGGTGAAGGCCAGTTTATATTTAAAAAGAAACTATACACTGAAGTAAAAAAGTTACAAATGAAGGCTAGATTAATACACGATACCTGAAATTTTATTCCGAAATCAGACTTTGGGATAAAGAAATCTTACAGGAAATTCCGTACATTTGGGGTGAAAAATTTCAAAAACTAAAAGTAAAATGGACATTATTTTCGACCTGATTGAAAAAGAGAGACAAAGACAATCCCATGGATTAGAGCTTATTGCATCAGAAAACTTTGTTTCTGAGAACGTAATGAAAGCAATGGGAAGTGTACTGACCAACAAATATGCTGAAGGATATCCCGGAAAAAGATATTACGGAGGTTGTGAAGTAGTAGATGAGGTTGAAACATTAGCCATTAACAGAGCAAAAGAACTTTTCGGTGTTGACTATGTTAATGTGCAGCCGCATTCAGGATCTCAGGCTAATGCTGCCGTTTATCTTGCAGTTTTGAAAGCGGGAGACAAAATTATGGGAATGGACCTTTCAATGGGAGGGCACCTTACTCATGGTTCAGGTGTTAATTTCTCAGGAATTCAATATCAGGTGGTTTCTTATGGTGTTCAGAAAGAAACAGGACTTATCGATTACGATCAGATGAGAGAGGTTGCTTTAAGAGAAAGACCGAAAATGCTTATCGCAGGTTTCTCAGCCTATTCAAGGGATCTTGATTATGCTAAATTCAGAGAGGTTGCGGATGAAATAGGGGCTACACTTTGGGCAGATATTGCTCACCCGGCTGGTTTAGTGGCAAAAGGACTATTAAACTCTCCATTCGAACACTGTCATGTTGTGACGACTACTACCCACAAAACTTTAAGAGGTCCAAGAGGCGGAATGATCATGATGGGTAAAGACTTTGAAAATACATATGGTCACAAAACACCGAAAGGAGAAACAAAAATGATGAGCCAGGTATTGGACGGAGCTGTTTTCCCTGGGATTCAGGGCGGACCACTGGAACATGTTATTGCCGGTAAAGCAGTTGCTTTCGGTGAAGCATTAGACGGTCAGTTCGAGACCTATGCCAAGCAGGTTAAAGCCAATGCACAGGCATTGTCAAAAGCAATGACGGAAAGAGGTTTCGATATTGTAAGTGGTGGTACAGACAACCATTTAATGCTGGTAGATCTTAGAAATAAGAATGTAAATGGTAAAGAAACAGAAAAGGCATTAGTTCTTGCAGATATTACATGTAACAAAAACATGGTTCCTTTTGATGACAAATCGCCGTTTACGACTTCCGGTATCAGACTGGGAACAGCAGCGATCACGACAAGAGGTCTTAAAGAAAATGATATGGATACTATTGCAGGACTAATTTCTGAGGTGGTTGACAATATCAAAAATGAAGAAGTTATCACTTCGGTAAGAAAGAAAGTAAATGAACTGATGGAAGGCAGAGCTCTGTTCAACTATTAATTTGATTTAAAACATTATAATAAAGAATGGGCACCAGTCCATTCTTTTTCATATCTATTATGGAGAAGAAATCTTTCACCTTTGATGAAATAAAACTGAAACTGGTCAATTATTGTGTCTATCAGGACCGTTGCCATGCGGAGGTTGAGCAAAAAATGAGAGAATTTTTGCTGATTGATGAAGCAAAAGATGAAATTATCCTGTACCTTCTGAAAGAGAATTATCTCAACGAAGAAAGGTTTACACGCAGCTATATCAGAGGAAAATTTTATATCAAGCACTGGGGCAGAAATAAGATCAGAATGCATCTTAAGCAGAAACAGATCTCAGAAAAGCTTATCAACAAGTGCTTTGATGAAATAGATGAAGATGATTATGAAAAAATGATCAGAAAAATCTTCGAAGATTACTATTCCCGACAAAAAGGAATGCAGGAATATCAGAAAAAATCTAAAACAATAAAATATTTAATGAGCAGAGGCTTTGAATATGAAAAAATAAATGATACTTTTGACGAAACATAAATAGATAATTGAAAAAAGAAAAAATTTGGCTCTCACCTCCTCATATGGGAGGCAATGAGCTTGAATATATACACAACGCATTTGATACCAACTGGATTTCCCAATACGGCTCCAATATAATTGAATTTGAAAAGAGTCTGGAAAATTATTTAGGCTACGATTCGCACATCACTGCCTTGTCTTCCGGTACTGCAGCTATTCATCTGGCACTAAGATTACTCAATGTAGAGGAGGGAGATTTTGTGATCTGCCAGTCTTTTACTTTTGTAGCCTCCGCCAATCCCATTCTTTATCTCAAAGCTGTTCCTGTATTCGTAGATAGCGAAAGCCAGACCTGGAATATGTGCCCGAATGCTCTGGAAGATGCCGTGAAACATTGCATACAACAGGGGAAAAAGCCTAAAGCTATTATTGCAGTATCCTTATACGGAATGCCTTTTATGGCGGAAGAAATACTCCAGATCTCAAAGAAATATGAGATTCCTGTTGTTGAAGATAGTGCTGAAGCACTGGGCAGTACATACAAAGGGCAGCCGTGCGGAACTTTTGGAGACCTTTCCGTTATAAGCTTTAATGGTAATAAAATTATTACAACCGGCGGCGGTGGAATTTTGATCTCAAGAAATGCCCATTTCAAAAGCAGAGCATTGATCCTTGCAACACAAGCTAAAGACAATACAGAATTTTACAGCCATTCCGAATTAGGATATAATTACAGAATGGATAATATCGCGGCAGGGATGGGAAGAGGACAGATGGAAATACTGGACGAAAAAGTCAGACAAAAGAGAAAAAATCATGATTTTTATCAAGAGCTGGTGAGAAATAATGAAAATATTGAACTGTTTTCTGCTCCTAACAATGACTTTTTTTCAAACTACTGGCTTAATACCGTTATTTTAAAAGATGAACTTTCGAAAGAAAAGCTGAGAGAAATATTTTCGCAGAATGATATAGAAACCAGATATCTATGGAAACCCATGCATCTTCAACCTCTGTATAAAAAGTGTGAGTTTTTTGGAAATAATTTATCTGGTACACTTTTTGACGCAGGACTTTGCTTGCCGTCAGGGACCAATTTAACGGATGACTGCAGATCCAGGATTTCCGAAGTAATTCAAAATAAAATTTAATAAATTTATTTTTCTTTAATGATAGATAGGATTTTATTTTAATTTTGTATCACCAAGAAACGAATATTAATAAAGTAGGTTTACCCATTTAAATATGAACATAAATACAGGCAATGTACAACTCTCTTAGAAAAAAAATATTTGGAGGTGATAATGTTGTCAATCTCTCAGACGTAAGATATCTTCCCAGATGGATAATACTTGTAATAGATATTATTATTTTGGTGATGTCTTTATTTCTCTCTACTTATACTATTGAAAAGATTACTCAAAAAGAGTTTATTTATCATGAAGATAAAAGTATTGTTTTTGCTTTTATTATTTTGATAAATACAATTTTTATGTATTTCTTCAAAACCTATGCAGGAATTATAAGGCATTCTACATTTATTGATCTCTTCAAACTGCTGGTTTCCTGCTTCTGCACTATGACTGTAGTAGGGTTGGTCAATCTTATCTATTTCTGGTCTACAGGCGGAAAATTTATCCTGACACCATTTCTGATACTGTACTTTATCATTTCTTTTATGGGGCTGTTTCTCTTCAGACTGTATGTGAAAGAGTTTTTCCACATCGTCAGAGAATACAGAAGGAGTACGCTTAAGAAAAGAATTCTGGTACTTGGTATTGATGAACAGTCTATTGCTATAGCACGTGCTATTTTGGATAACCCAAGTTTGCCTTATCAGGTAGTAGGTTTTCTTACCCAAAGAACAGATTCCAAAAGAGCTTCTTTATTAGGAAAACCTATCTATGAAAAAAGCAAAATTGAAGAATCTACAAAAGAGGATCTTATTATTGACGGAGTCATTATTGTAAAAGAAATGATGTCTAAAGATGAAATGAATTCATGGGTTAATTTATTTTTAGAGAAAGACTTAAATATATTCAAAGCGCCATCTGTACAAAAATTAAGAGACAGTGATCTGGGAGGAGCAATCAGGAATCTTCAGATCGAAGATTTGCTTAACAGGAGACCAATAAAGATAGAAAGCGAAGAAGTCAGAAGCAGACACTTTAATAAAAATATATTGGTCACAGGTGGTGCAGGGTCTATTGGAAGCGAAATCGTAAGACAGGTAGCACAGTTCAATCCTTCATTAATAGTTGTTCTGGATCAGGCTGAAACGCCATTGTATGATATTGAGCTTGAGATGAAGGAGAAATTTCCTCATATCAGGTTTAAATTTGTTTTGGCGGATGTTTCCAATATACATAGAGTTGAACCTGTATTTCAGACCTATAACTTTTCGATGGTATACCATGCGGCTGCTTATAAGCATGTGCCACTGGTTGAGGAAAATCCTAATGAGGCCATCCGTGTCAATGTTTTAGGATCAAAAAATATTGCCGTTTTATCAAGCCGCTATAAAGTCAACAGGTTTGTAATGATTTCTACAGATAAAGCTGTAAATCCTACCAATGTAATGGGTGCTTCTAAAAGAGCTGCCGAGTTATTTGTTCAGTCTTTACAGCATGTGGAAGGAAATACCACAAAATTTATTACCACAAGATTTGGAAATGTATTAGGCTCCAACGGTTCTGTTATTCCACATTTTAAAAGACAGATTGAAGCTGGTGGTCCGGTGACGATTACCCACCCGGACATTGTAAGATACTTTATGACCATTCCGGAAGCCTGTGAGCTCGTACTTCATGCGGGGACAATGGGAAAAGGAGGTGAAATATTTGTATTTGATATGGGAGAACCTGTAAAAATACTTGACCTTGCGAGAAGAATGATTAAGTTATCAGGTTTTGAACCGAATATTGATATAAAAATAATATATACAGGTCTCAGACCGGGTGAAAAACTTTATGAGGAACTGTTAAGTGATAATGCCAAAACACTTCCTACCCATAATGAAAAAATTATGATTTCTAAAGATCCCGCGATGGAATTCTTAGAAATAGAGAGCCTGATTATTCTGATTACAGATGCTTCCGTAATGGAGGACAAGGTAAGTGTAGTGAAGCTTTTAAAAACAATTGTTCCAGAGTTTAAGAGTAATAATTCTGTGTATGAACAATTAGATAAATAAGTAAATTATAAATGTATATTTGTACAATTTTAAAAATATGAAGAGTAAGATACTGGTAGTATTGACTGCATTTTGGTTGGTTTCTTGTAAAACTAATCCGAATGCAAAAAATGACCTAAATTATATGCAGAATATTGAGAAGGTGGCTGTTGAATCATCTTCTAGAAATTCTAGTAATACAATACAAAGTGGTGACCAGTTGGTGATATTGGTTACTGCTAAAGATATGGATGTAGTAAAGCCGTTTAATCAAAACTATTCTTCATCAGAACTTGTTCAGACAAATGCACTTGCAGGAGGTAATACACCTAATCAAGGTGCAAATACTATAGTAGGACCTACTTATATTGTAGACACGGAGGGGAATATTGATTTTCCAATACTGGGTAAACTCAATACATCAAATAAAACACTAGTCGATTTCAAAGAGGAATTAAGAAATAAAATGACACAGTATGTAATTAATCCTACTGTGAATGTAAGGTTTACCAATTTTAAAGTTACAGTTCTTGGAGAAGTAAACAGACAAGGAGACTATACTGTTTCAAATGGACAGGCTACTATTTTAAATGCATTAGGGTTAGCCGGAGATTTGACGGTGTATGGAAAAAGAGATGATGTTTTAGTTATTAGAACAGAAAACGGTAATGTTACACATGGAAAAATAAATTTATTGGATGCAAATTTGATTAATTCACCTTACTACAATCTAAAACAAGGAGATGCAATTATAGTTCCTGCTAATAATACTAAAGATATAATATCCAAACAAAACCCAAACACAGGAATATACCTGACAGCTGCTTCAATTGCAATAACTGCGGTTGCAGTTGTTGTAAGTTTAATAAAAAAATAGAAGTGAAACTTGAATAATCTAAAGTAAATATGCTTTATTTTTTTAAGATATCTTAGCAACTTAGAACACAAAATGAATGAGATTAGATCATATAAAATAGCAATTATTGGGCAGGGATATGTTGGTTTGCCTCTATCCTTAGAATTTTCAATTTATTTTCCGGTTTTAGGATTTGATATTAATACCGAAAGAATTGACCAACTTAATAATGGCATTGATGTAACCCTTGAAGCAGATATAAAAAAACTTAATGAGAGCTTAAAAAAATATGAAGATTCAAATAGCGAGATAGGTTATAAAGGGACTAGTGAATTGAATGATATTTCTCATTGCAATATTTTTATAGTAACTGTGCCAACACCAATTGATAAGTATAAAGCTCCTGATTTAAGCTCGTTAATTTCAGCTTCGAAAATGCTTGGGGAAATTATAAAGAAAGGTGATATAGTAATATTTGAATCGACTGTTTTTCCTGGTTGTACAGAAGAAGAATGTGTTCCTGTGCTGGAAAAATATTCTGAGTTAAAGTTCAATGAAGGCTTTTTTGTGGGATATTCTCCTGAAAGAATTAATCCAGGTGATAAAGTAAATACTTTAGCAAATGTAAAAAAGGTTACTTCTGGGTCTACAAAGGAAATAGCTGATGAGATAGATAATTTATATAAAAAAATTATTATAGCAGGAACTCATAAAGCGTCAAGCATCAAGGTAGCTGAAGCATCAAAAGCGATTGAAAATGCTCAAAGAGATGTTAATATTTCCTTCGTTAATGAGTTAGCATTAATATTTGATAGAATGGGAATTGATACTAATGATGTTCTCGAAGCTGCAGGTACAAAATATAATTTTCTTAAATACAAACCCGGATTGGTAGGCGGACATTGTATTTCTGTAGATCCATATTATTTAGCTCATAAGGCAGAGCAGTTAGGGTATTATCCAGATGTTATTTTATCCGGACGAAGAGTGAATGACTCGATTACGAAGTTCATAGCTTCGAAAGTGGTTAAATTATTAATATCAAAGAGTAAAGTTATTAAGAATTCACAAGCTTTAATTTTAGGGATAACATTTAAGGAAAATTGTCCTGATATCAGAAATACAAAAGTAATTGATATCTATAACGAATTGGAAGAATATGGAATAGAAGTAGATATTTTTGATCCATGGGCTAATAAACTGGAAGTTAAACAAGAATATGGCGTAGATATTTTAGATCGGATTCCGGATGATAAAAAATATGATTCTATTATCATTGCAGTATCCCATCAGGAATTCCTTACATTGGACTATAAGAAAATGAAAAAAGAAAATAGTGTTATTTTTGATACTAAAGCTTGTATTGATAGAAGTTTAGTAGATGCAAGACTGTAATCTAGAATAATAAACTAATCAATATCAGTTGCTAATATATAACAGAATAACTTGTAAAATTTAAAACTAAATAATGGATAACCCAGTTATTGAGGAATCAGAAAAAATTAATATTGAGGAAATAATTAAACCTTATTTAAAAAATTGGTTATGGTTTATTATTGTTCCTATAATTTCTTTAATTATAGCGTATTTTTATTTAAGGTTTGCCATACCTATATACAGTATTCAGTCATCGGTACTTATTAAAGATGCCAAAAAAGCAACTTCCGCAGCTGGAGATTTTGGTGTATTGTCAGATCTGTCAACATTGGGAGGAATGGGAACCAATAGTATTGATAATGAAATACAAATTTTTAAATCTAAAAAACTAATGCAGGAGGTTGTAAAACAGCTAAGACTGCAAACCTCTATCTACACAAAATATGGTTTAAAAGAAAAAGAACTTTATAAAAATACCTCTCCCATAGCTATTGAAGTAGTGAATGAAAAGCCTTTCACTAAAGTAGCTACAAAGCCAATTTCAATTGAAATTTCAGGAGAAAATATAACATTAAAAAGTGATGAGCTGCCTGAGATTAAAACTAGGTTTAATAAAGTCATAAGTCTTCCTTATGCTAATATCATAATTTTGAAAAATGCAAAGTTTAATAAATTAGAAGCAGGAGAATTAGGAGACCTATATATGACCTATTCAAGTATTGACGATGCTGTAAATCATATACAGAGAATACTAAATGTAGCCTTATTAAATAAAGATGCAACAGTAATAGGATTATCTTTGAATTATGCAAATATTTCTAAAGCTAAAGATATTGTAAATAAATTAGTAGAAGCTTATAATAATGATGCTATCTCAGATAAAAATTCAGAATCTAAAAAAACAAAAGATTTTATAGATGATAGGATCAATATTATATCAAATGAATTGGGCCAGGTAGAAAATGAAAAAGAAAAGTTCAAATCTAATAATCAGATTACAGATTTAGGAACAGAAGCAAAAATTAATCTTGAAGCTTCAGCAGAAGCTCGCGCAAAGCAAATTGACTTGGAATCTCAGCTTGAATTGACAAATGCATTGATCAATTTTATGGGTAAGCAGAATAATAGTCAGGTTTTGCCTACAAATATCGGTCTAAACAATACTACTGCCATTGCTAATATTTCTGCATATAATCAGTTGGTATTAGAAAGAAACCGATTGTTAGAAAATGCAACTCCCCAGAACCCATTAATTATAGACCTGAATAAGCAGATTTCATCTTTAAAAGGTTCTGTAATGGAAAGTCTGATTAAAAATAAGACTGGGATTCAGTTAGCTAAAAACCAATACGAAGGAGAACAAAATAAGATTAGTTCAAAAATCACTAAAATTCCTGCTCAGGAAAAAATGTTTAGGAGCATTGAGCGACAGCAACAGATAAAAGAAAGCCTATATCTCTTATTGTTACAGAAACGAGAAGAAACAGCTATTTCCTTAGCTGTTACAGCTAATAAAGCGAGAATTGTTGATTATGCTTATGCTTCACCTAAACCGGTTGCTCCGAAAAAGTTTTTTTTCTTAATAGCAGCATTAGTATTGGGACTTCTTTTACCTTTTATTGTTATTTATCTTAAAGAATTATTTAATAATAAAATTAAGACTAAACATGATTTAGAAAAACTTTCCCATGCATCTGTTTTAGGAGAACTTCCGAGTGTGGAGAAAGGAGATTCGGAGATTGTTCAGTTTAATGATTTATCGCCAATGGCAGAAGCCTTTAGAATTTTAATTACAAACCTTAACTTTTTGTTACCTAAAAGTAAGCAAAGTAAAGTAGTCTTTGTTACTTCTACAATCAAAGGTGAAGGAAAAACATTTGTATCAGTTAATTTAGCACTTACTTTAGCTACTCCAAGCAAAAAAGTAATTATCATCGGATCCGATATTAGAAACCCACAGCTTCAAAGATATAATCCTGCCAGGAAAGGTTTATTAGGGCTTACAGAGTATTTGTATGAGCCAAAAACTCAGCTTCAGGATATTGTTCATGTATCTACATTTAATCCTTATTTGGATGTTATTTATTCCGGAAGTATTCCCCCAAATCCTACCGAACTTTTAACTAATGGCAGATACGAAACCCTCTTGGAAGAGCTGAAGGATAAATATGATTACATTATTTTGGATACAGCGCCATTAATGTTAGTGACTGACACCTTCCTTTTTGCAGAAGCTGCTGATGTTACTTTATATGTAACAAGATCAGGATACACAGAAAAAACACTAATAGATTTTGCTAACAGTAGTATAGATTCCGGAAAAATCAGAAACGTAGGTTTTGTTTTAAATGATGTGAATAAAGATTATTTTGCATACGGAAACAAATATGGTTATGGTTACGGAGCGCATACAAAAAGCTGGTTGGAGAAATTGAAAGAAAAATTATAATGTCAAAAATTGTTAATGTAATTTTATCAGGAGGTGTTGGTAGCCGTCTTTGGCCATTGTCGCGAAAAAATAAGCCTAAACAGTATTTAAATATTTTTGGCAATAAATCTTTATTTCAACTTACAGCACTTAGAAATAAGAATTTGTCTGATTATATTTTAGTACTTGGTAATATTGATAATTATGTCCTGTCGGAAACAGCCCTTTCGGAAATTAGCATTGATCATTATCAGCAGATTATTGAAGCAACACCCAGAAATACTGCTGCTGCAATAGCATTGGCTGCATTTGCGGTAGATGATGAAGATATTTTATTGATTACCCCGTCAGATCACTTGATTGAAAATCAAGTGGAATATGACAAATCAATCAATGAAGCAATACAATTAGCCAAAGATGGTTATCTGGTTACTTTCGGATTGGTTCCTACACGGCCAGAGACTGGTTTTGGGTATATTCATGTGAAGGGAAATGATGTGTTGAGCTTTAGAGAGAAACCAAATTTAGAAACGGCTCAGCAATTTCTCGATAGTGGAAATTTTCTTTGGAATTCCGGAATGTTCTGCTTCAAAGCTAAAATATTTTTAGAAGAGCTGAGAAAATATCAACCGGTGGTTTTTGAGACCTCAAAAAAAGCATTTGAAAAATTACATGATAATCAGCTTCCTCTAGAAGAAAGTATGGAAATTCCCTCTATATCTGTAGACTATGCTGTAATGGAAAAAACAACACGGTTAAAAGTTGTTAAATCTGATTTCAATTGGTCAGATATGGGGTCTTTTGAATCTCTTTATGATTATCTGAAAGCTAATGGAAAGCCAACAGATAAACATGGTAATATGGTAATTGGGACAGATATTCACACTGAATTTTTAGGAATAAAAAAAAGTATTCTTATAATTACGAGTGATGCAATATTGGTTTTGAAAAAAGATAAATCACAAAGAGTAAAAGATGTATATGAGCAACTGTTTGTCAATAAAATGGAGCTTTTATAAAATTTAAATTTTTTCAATGACTGTTTTTAAAAACTATATTTTCAATTTTTTGCTTCTTACAAGCCAATTATTGTTTCCATTAATTGTAATGCCCTATACAAATAGAATTTTGGGCCCTAAAACAGTTGGTATATTTAATCTTGTCGATAATTTTGCTCAATATTTTATCACAATTGCCGCGTTAGGAATTTCTGTTTATGGAGTTCGAGAAATCTCAAAAGCGAAGTTTGTTTCAAAACAAAATCTAAATGAAACTTTCTCAGAACTTATAAGTATCAATAGTATTTTGACTGTTTTCGTTTTAATTGTATACTTTTTTTTTGTTTTTTTTAATCCAACTGTTAAGGCTAATCAGACTTATTATTTAATAGGGAGTATTCAGGTATTGGTTGGCGTTTTCTCATTAGAATGGTTCTTTCAAGGTACAGAAAATTTTAAATTTATTGCGGTTAGGACACTTATAGTAAAAATTATCAGTATAGTAGCTGTTTTTCTTTTTGTAAAAAATGCTTCTGATGGTCTTATTTATTACTTTATTACAGTTTTAACATTTGTCCTGACATCAATTTTAAATATTATTTTTATCAATAAAACGATTGAGTTTAGACTGCCTTCAATAAAAAATCTTAAGAAGCATTTATCCCCATTACTTACTTTCTTTACTACTAAATTTATGATTAGTATTTATGTTACTATGACTACTATTTTATTGGGTTTTTTAAGTACTGAACAAGGTGTGGGATATTTTTCCTTAGCTTTTCGGGTTTTTAATATAGTTGTAATTTTGGTGTCATCACTTACAACAGTTGTATTATCAAAAACAGCAATTATGGTAACTGAGGATAGAAAAGCTTTCCAAGACCTAATTAGTAAAATTGTTATTTTTAATATTTTTATGGGTTTACCTGCTGCAATTTTGGTTAATTTATATGCCAAAGAATTTATATATGTTTTAGGAGGGAAATCATTTGAACCTGCTGTTTTTTCTTTAAAGTTTTTTTCTGTTCTTATCTTTGTAATTCCATTTAGTAATTTATTTGCATTAAACATTTTAACGCCTCTAAAAAAAGAAAATGATTTTCTGAAAGCAACTATTATAGGAACTATTATAAGTCTAATCCTCAATTTCTCTTTAATTCCTTCGAAAGGTTATTTAGGGGCGACATATGCATTTTTAACTACAGAAATAATAGTTTCACTATCATTGTTCTATTATGCTTATAAGAGACAAAAATTTAATTTACATTTATCTTTTCTGTTGAAAACTTTTGTGGCTAGTAGTTTTTTTATCCCCATATATTATTTTCTTCCAGATATTAATATATTACAACGGTTAATATTAGGTATGTTTACATCAGGTGTATTTTATTTATTATTTCAAGTATTTATTATAAAGGATTCAATTATTATTTACTATATCAAGCCATTTTTGAAAATAAAACTAAATCAAAATGAGAAGAAATAATAATACTTATATATCTGTTGTTATTCCATGTTATAATGTAGAGCGTTTTCTCCATACGGCATTAGATTCAATTCTCAATCAAACTTATCCATATTTTGAGGTTATATGTATTGATGATTATTCAAGTGATAAAACATTAGAAATTTTAAAACTCTATTCAGAAAAAGATGAGAGAATAAAGGTATTTCGAAATGAAGAAAACTTAGGTGTAACCGCTACAAGAAATTTGCTTATTAATTATTCACAATATGAATATGTATTATTTATGGATTCGGATGATATATCTGATATTCAGCGTATTCAAAAGTTAGTAGAAGAGAAGGATAAGTATAATGCCGACATTGTTTCTTCTAATTATACCTTTATTGATGAGTATGGTAGCCCACTTAAAACGAATGGATTAGATCTATTGAAGACTAGATTAGGAATAAAATTTGTAACATTTTTTAATTCCCCAATTCCTCATGCACCCTCGCTAGTTAGAAAAAAACTGCTCACAGATAATAATTATAATGAGAATTATAAAGCTGCTGAAGACTATAAGCTATTTTCAGATTTAATTTGTAATGAAGAGCTAAATGTTAGAATTCTTGACGAATCATTATATCTATATAGAATAAATCAAATGGGCATGTCAATGTCAAACAATCATTCACAAATAGAAAGTCATATTAGAATTGCAACGGAGTTTATTTGTAAAGAGTTTGGGAAGTGTGATAATTATGATTTTTGGAGACTTTCGAAATTTGATATATCTTTAGAAGTATTATCTCGAAGTCATATAATATCTTCCTTGAAACAAATTAATCAAATTAGGGTATTGTTTGTAAACAAATATAGCCTCTCAAAACAAGAGAGGGAAGAAGTAGATAGATATACGGCTCAGTATTATATTTTCAGCTATTATAGTTTGCTTAAACAAGCATTTAAAAATAAAAAAATTATCAAAGCTTTAAGTTGTATTTCTATAAGTTTTATAAACAATATTAATATATTAATAAATGTTAAAAATATAAAATGGATGATCAAGAAAATATAAAATTATCAATAGTAATACCCACAGTGGGTCGCACAAAAGAATTAGATAATCTATTGGAATCAATAGAAAAAGCTAAGCTGGATTTTCGATATGAGATAATCATTATTGATCAAAATGATAAGTGTTTTTTAGATAATATAGTAAATAAATATAATGGAAAGCTACCAATTATTCATGAAATAGTTTCTTTAAAAGGATTATCTAGAGCAAAAAATCAAGGAGTTAAGTTAGCCTCGGGACAATTTATAAGTTTTCCAGATGATGATAGCAAAATTTTACACGATACATACCAAAATGCTTTTGTAGAAATTGAAAATAATAATCTTGATATGGTATTTGGAAAATGTATTGATGAGAAAGGAGTAGATAGTGTTTTAAATTTCAAAAAAGAATCAACTTTTCTTAATCAACAAAATATGTTAGGAGGTTTTGTTGAAGCTACTGTAATAAGTAAGATAGATATATTGAAAAAATGGAATTTTGATGAAAACATGGGAGCTGGGTGTTTCTTTGGAGCTGAAGAAGGGTATGATTGGTTGTACAGAATTCTCACAGAAGGTACTTCCTTGAATATAATGTTTTCGCCTAGAATTCAATTTTTTCATCCTCAGGTAATTTTATCTAAAGGTGATGAAAATTCTTTAAATCGTGTATTTAAATATCGATGTGGGACTGCATATCTTTGTGTAAAACATAATTTTAAATTTAAGTTAAAAAAAAGAATTTGGCTTAGCCGTATTGCTTCTTTTATCTACTATCTACTGGATAGAAAAAAAGCAAGCTACTATAATGTAGAAAAAAATGCATTGCAACTAGGTAAAGAATTTGCTAAACTAAAACTAAATAAATGAGACTATTCAAAAAGCTACTTTCATCCTTTGGGATATTTCAGTACTTTGTATTAATAATATGCTATTTGTTTTTAGTTGTATATAAAAATGATACATTATTAATTCTAGCATTTTTTTATAGTTTGTTTTTGGGTTTTTTTGTCATTAAAAATAGAGTTGATTATTTATTAGCAAATGGAAATGCATTAATATTTCTTATATTTCTCTTTTTATATGGAATTTTTCAGGCTATGATAGAGAAAATACTAAATGGTGAAATATCAGATAACGTTTATATATCCACTATAGTTTATGCTTCAGCAGTTCCAGCCTATATAATAGGTTGGTCTTTTAATAAGAAAGAACAATATGATAAATTGTACGAGACTAATATTAAAGAATATAAAAATAATAATGGATATAATCTTTTTCTTATAATTGTACTACTTATTCTAATTGGTTATGTTACGTATTTTTTCTATTCTATAGGTGCTCTTTTTAATCCATCGGTAATGGAGAAGGATCGTTCAACTTTATTCGAAGAAAGAGGAATGGGTAGCATTGTGATTGGATTGCTCATCTCGGGGATATTTTTATATTTTATTTACTATTTTAAGAAAATTCCCAAAAAAACTCGATATTTTGTTATAGCAATTTTGATATATTATATTTTGTTACAAGTTAGTGCGGGAAATAGAAGAGATTTTATGCCAATGCTTTTAGGTGTTTTTTGGGTAATTGTCAATATTCGTAAAACGAAATTTACATTTTCTTTGTTAGTTGGTCTCTTAATAGCAATATCAGTTTTTCAGTACCTAGGTACAATTCGAAGTAATTTATCCTCTGGATTAACGAATGCTTCAAATGAAGAGAATATCAGTAATACTTTACAAAGTAATGAATTTGTTTATCCATTTTATACATTAAGTTTTGATCTTGAAAATTATCAAAATAATCAATTAGATTTAAAATACGGTGAATCCTATTTGTATCCCATAATTTTTTTCATTCCTAGAAATATGTATCCAGAAAAACCATATTCTCTAGCTGATCAATTTATCAAAAGAAATTTTGGAAGTAGATATACAATGGGATTTGCATACACTCCTGTAACGGAAGCATTTGTAAACTTTGGATATGTAGGTCCATTTTTCTTTTATTTATTTTTAGGCTTTTTAATTAATAAGGTTGCGAATAGAAAGAATCAAGTTTTAAATTTTATCTTTTTTACCATGATTCTTGATTTAAGTAGGGGAGAATCAGGTACGTTTTTCTATCAATTTTTTTTCGTTTCATTATTTTTGCTTATAATACCAGGTATAATAAAACTAATTCAAATGAAATGAAAATCGTATTCGATAATATCATATATTCACTTCAAAACTCTGGAGGAGGCTCGGTTTACTGGACGGAGCTTATAAAAAGATTCAGTGCGGACAAAAGATTGGATGTTGTATTTTATGAACAAAAAGAACCCAATTATAATATTTTTAGAAGAGAGCTTTCACTTCACAATGTAGAAAAAGAGACGTTTCTAAGTTTAAAGATTAGGAGATATTTGAACTTCACAAGACCAATACAGGAAAAGAGTATATTTCATTCCAGTTATTTTAGGATTTCAAAATCAAAATATGCTATCAATGTAACAACGATACACGATTTTACAACTGAAAAATTTAGGACTGGTTTAGCCCGTTGGGTGAATTTACAACAAAAAAAACATGCCGTTTTGAACTCAGATGGTATTATTTGTATTTCGGAAAATACCAAAAAAGACCTTTTGCATTTTGTTCCGAATTTAGATCCTAAAAAAATTAGAGTTATTTACAACGGTGTAAGTAATGACTTTTTCAAAATAAATGAGAATTTTGAAATTTCACAGAAAAGTCCAAAATTTGAAGCTCTTGAAAATTACAAATATTTACTCTATATAGGTCATAGAACAGAGTATAAAAATTTCCCTATCGCAGTTAAAGCAGCTGCGAAAGTTAAGGATAAGTATAAACTAGTAATTATAGGAGAGCCATTTAATGATGATGAAAAATTGTGCGTTGAATCTTTATTGGGAACAGAATATATTCAGGTTTCAAGACTAAATAATGAGGATCTGAATTTTTTATATAATAAAGCATTTGTGCTTCTATACCCATCATTATACGAAGGATTTGGCATTCCTTTAGTGGAGGCTATGAAAACACATTGCCCGGTTATTGCAAGTAAAAACTCTTCAATACCGGAAGTCGCTGGAGATGCAGCCATATTGTATAATGAAATCAATGAAAATTTGATGGCTGAAGGAATTTTGAAATTAGAGGACGAATTATTTAGAAGAGAATTAATTCAAAAAGGAATTTTACAATTCCCTAAATTTGACTGGGACAAAACTTATTTGAAATATCTGGAATTTTATAAAGAATTGTATGATGGGAGGTAAGCTGACACAATATGGAATTTGGGGATTATGCAAAATGACTTTGAATCTGATTAGAACTAAATTTACCTTTTCAGATGCTCGTATCATTCGTTTTCCAATAGATATTCGTGGTAAAAAGTTCATTAAAGTTTCAAAAGGTTTTACAACAGGTGTAGGATGCAGGATAGAGGCATATCCGGAAAATAAGCAACCCACTTTATTCTTTGGTGAGAATTTTCAGATGAACGATTATGTTCATATAACGGCAATGGAAAAAGTGGAAATAGGGAATAATGTCTTATTTGCAAGTAAAATTTATGTGTCCGACTGTTCACATGGAAGCTATGCGGGAAATGAAAATGATTCTTCTCCAGATTCAATTCCACATGATAGAAAATTATTTTCAAGGCCAGTTATCATTGAAGATAATGTTTGGTTAGGGGAATTTGTTTCTGTCTTACCCGGTGTAATTATAGGGAAGGGTACAATTGTAGGTGCCAACTCGGTGGTTTCAAAAAGTTTACCTGCAAATGTTATTGCAGTGGGAACTCCAGCGAAACCAATAAAAAAATATAATTTTGAAACCCAGCGTTGGGAAAAAATATAATGATAATAAATACAAATTATGAAAAATATATTAATTACAGGTGGAGCAGGTTTTATAGGCTCTAATTTAGCATTAAAGCTGATTGATAAAGGCTATAATATTACGGTTTTAGACAACCTTTCTCCACAAATTCATGGTGAAAACCCTGCGGAAACTTCCCCGTTGTATCTTAGCATTAAAGACAAGGTTAAATTTATTTTAGGCTCAGTAACCAGTGAGAAAGATTGGAAAAAAGCCTTAGAAGGTCAGGATGCTATCGTTCATTATGCTGCCGAAACAGGTACGGGACAATCCATGTACGAAGTAAAAAAATATATTGATGTCAATATTGGTGGAACTGCTATTCTTTTAGATTTATTGGTCAATATAAAACACAATATTAAAAAAGTAGTGGTGGCTTCTTCCCGTTCTATTTATGGAGAAGGTAAGTACATCAGTCAAGAGCTAGGTGCAGTTTATCCAACACAGCGTACAGCAGATTATATGGACAAAGGGGATTTTGAAGTGAAATACCCTGGTTCTTCTGCTCTTACTTTGGTCGGAACCGACGAAACGTCAAAAATTCATCCGTCATCTGTTTATGGTATTACAAAACAAAATCAAGAACAGATGGTTCTTACAGTTTGTCCTACAATTGGTATCGCTGGTGTTGCATTCCGCTACCAAAATGTTTATGGACCCGGCCAATCCCTGAAAAACCCATATACAGGAATTCTTTCTATTTTTTCGACACAAATTAAGAACGGAAACGCAATCAACATTTTCGAAGACGGAAAAGAAACCAGAGATTTTGTTTTCATTGATGATGTGGTAGATGCTACCATTTTAGGTTTGGAGAAAGAGGAAGCTGACAACCATGTTTTCAATGTAGGAACTGGTGTCGCAACTAATGTTTTGGAAGTGGCCAATGGTTTAATCAGAAACTACGGTGTTGATGTTTCGGTGACGGTTTCAGGAAATTATCGGTTAGGAGATATTCGTCACAATTACGCTGATTTAACGAAAATTAACTCTTTATTAGGGTTTGAGCCGAAAGTGAGTTTTGAGCAAGGTCTAAAGAGATTCACAGAATGGGTAAATACTCAGGAAGTGCAGGAAGACAAATACCAAAAGTCGATTGATGAGATGAAAGCTAAAGGTTTATATAAATAGATTATTTTGAAAACAGTTGCCTTAATTCTTATTTTATTTTTAAATTCAATAGGATTATCCGGACAAATTTTGTCGGTGAAAGAATTTAATGCGAAGGGGGATGGTATTACTGATGATACCAAAGCTATTCAGAATGCGTTAAATAGTGGTAAGCCAATACGTTTTGAACAAGGAGTTTACTTAGTGAAAACTTTAGTTGTTCCTTATAATTTTAAAGGTTTAAGTATCGAAGGTGTTGGTTTCAATCATTGGCACAATGATGTAGGGACAGTACTAAAATCAATAGGAAATGAGCCTATATTGAAATTTGTGGACGGCTGTGATTGGGTGAAAATTTCAAATTTACGATTCGACGGCAATAATATAGGTGGAATTGGTATTGATGGAACTTTTGGTGGAGGATTGATTATTGATAATGTTGGATTCTACAATTTTTCAAGCATTGGTCTAAAGTCGCGGCAAGGTTTGCTCAGAATTAATAATTCTTTTTTTTCAAAAAATAAAGTTGGAGTAGAGTTATTTTCAGATAGCACTATTACTAATACTGAAATTACTGGAGGAGATATCTGTCTTAAAATTGTTGCAGGTGGAAACAGACTCTCCAATATTTGGCTAAATAGTGCAAATGAGTGTTTACTTCTATTAAAACCGTTAGATGAAAAAACAGGGCATCAAAATACATCTATTACAAATGCATATATCGGCGAACTATATAATAATGGTCGGGAAGCTTACCAGATAAGAATTGAAGGTAATAAAATTAAAAGAGTTCAACAGATTCAAATTACAAATTCTTTTTTTGTACATGCAACAGATACAAAAAGTATTAATAGCTTCTTTTATTTAAATAATTGTGATGAAATTATTATTAGTAACTCAAATTTTCTTGGCCGCTATACCTATTATAATAAAAACTCCTATACAAAAAATTTCATTGTTGGTGAGAACAGTAATAATATTAAGATAATTGGTAATATTGTTAAAGGAATAAATCAGGAAGCTATAATAATTAGGAGTGGTGCTTATGACTGGAGTATATCAAACAATGATTTTATAGATTGTGCTGGTCTTAATAATATAAATGCCGTAATTAAGGTGATTCCTAATTCTAGATCAATTATTACAAATAATAAATTTTTAGATTATAGGAATACGCCAAACGTAGTAGCGTTGCAAGTTGATAAATCAGAAGGTATACTTTTTAAAGATAACTATATTTATTATCCAAATAAAAGTATTATTGTTGATTCTAAAAATGTGGAAATTTCACAAACTAATAATTATAGATAATGAATTTAAAAGAAAAAAACATACTTTTAATTTCGGTTAAATTTTTTAATTATGAAGTTCTTATCAAGAATGAGCTTGAAAAAATGGAAGCCACGGTTACTTTATTTGATGAACGGCCTTCCAATTCATTTTTAAGCAAAGCGATTATCCGTATAAAAAAAGAAATGTATTCTGTTAAAATCAAGCAGTATTTTAACGAAATAATTGAAAAAATAAAACATAAAAAGTATGATTATTTCCTTTTGATAAAAGGAGAAGCTACACCAAAGTTTTTTCTTGATTTTTTAAAAGCCAATAATCCGGGCATCAAATTTATTTTCTATACCTATGACTCATTCAAGAATAATTCGAATGGGCTGGAGATTTTAAGTCATTTTGATGATAAATTCACTTTTGACAGTCAAGACGCTGTTAGGTATCAGATGAGTTTCAGGCCATTGTTTTTTGCTCAGGATTACGGAGACCTTAACGGAAGTAATAAAAACTTTCAATATGATCTGGCTTTTATTGGAACCGCACACTCCGATCGTTATTCAATCAGTGAAAAAGCCAAAGCTTGGTGTAATGCTCATCAGTTAAAGATGTTTACATTTTATTATTCTCCCAGCAAGCTTCTTTTTAAATATAGAAGAGTAACAGATAAGAATTTTAAAAACTTTGATTACAATAAAATTTCGTTCAATAGTCTTTCTCATCACAAAATAGTTGATGTCTATAAGAATACTAAAGTGATTCTTGATATCAACCATCCGGGACAGGATGGCCTTACAATGAGAACCTTTGAAACGTTAGGTGCCGGTAGAAAATTAATTACTACCAATCCTAAAATAAAAAAGTATCCTTTTTATGATTCGCAGAATATCTATATCATAGAAAGAGAAGAAATAAAATTTAACGAAAGCTTTTTCCGGTCTGATTTTAAAGAAATGAATTCTGAAGTTAGAGAAAGCATGTCTTTAAGGGGATGGATTAATGAAGTATTCGGTCTTTCATCTATTAAACACTGGGAACAGGTTTTAAAACAGTAATTATGAATATAGCCGTTTTAGGAGGTTCCGGTTTTGTAGGGAGAAATCTAATGAAATCGAGATTGATGAATGCTGAAATTCAGACAGTATCATTAAGGAATATTTACTGGAAGGAAGCTGTAGGCTTAGCAGATATTATGATTAACCTTGTGGGCAAAGCACATGATCATGAAGGAACTGCATCTGAAGAAGATTATTCTTTTGCCAATGTGGAATTGGTAAAAGAAATATTTGATACTTTTACTAAATCGGATGCCAGGCTTCTTATTCACGTAAGCTCAATTGCTGCCGTTGAAGAATTTGAATCTGAAGAACCTTTGAAAGAAGAATCCATCTGTAATCCGTTTTCTTTATATGGCAAAACTAAAAGACAGGCAGAAGAATGGCTTCTACAACAGATCCTTCCCGAAAATAAAAAAGTGATTATTCTGAGACCTCCCATGATTCATGGACCTGGGGATAAAGGAAACTTAGGATTACTCTATAAAATAATTTCTAAGGGACTTCCATATCCGTTGGCATCTTTCGACAATAGCAGATCTTTTCTGTCCGTTGATAATTTCTGTTTTTTTATATCGGAAATTATTAAAAATGAGAATGAGATGGAAACAGGGATTTATCATATTTGTGATGACGAGCCGGTTTCAACCAAAGAAATTATTAATATTATAAAGAAGATTACGAATAAAAAGACACCCAATCTATCTATTCCTAAGATATTCATACAAGGAATTGGAAGAGTAGGAGATATCTTACCTCTTCCCATCAATACAAAAAGATTGAAAAAGATGACCGGAAGTCTTATCGTTTCAAATGAAAAAATTAAAAAGGCATTAAAAATTACAACCCTTCCTGCTTCAGCGCATGAAGGCCTTGAAAACACAATAAAAAGTTTCGTTTAAAACCATGGAATACATTTTCGTCGCTGTTATACTGTTTATTTCAATTTTGATATATTTCAAAATAGCCAATAAATATAATATTATAGATAAACCCAACCACAGAAGTGCACATACTCAGGTTACCTTAAGAGGAGGAGGAATTATTTTTCCTGTAGCATTTATTATCTTTTGTTTGTTTAACCTTAATGAAGCCATACAGGATTACTGGTCCTTTGGATTGGGACTTTTGGCTATTTGCACTATTAGTTTTATTGATGATATTAAAACTTTATCAAATAAAATCAGGCTTTTGGTTCATTTAATTTCAGTAATTCTGCTTTTGTATTTTACAGCAGCTTTTAGCCTAATGCCTTTTGGGGCTTGGCCTATTTTATTTATCATGATAATAGGAACTTTGAATGCTTATAACTTCATGGATGGAATTAATGGAATGACAGGCATCTACAGTCTTATAACGTTAGGATCATTAGCATATATTAATAAAGATATTATCCAGTTTACAGATGAAAATTTTATCATATATCCAATTTTAGCATGTTTAGTCTTTTTATTTTTTAACTTTAGGAAAAAAGCGAAATGTTTTGCAGGTGATGTTGGAAGTATGGGAATTGGCTTTTGGGTAATTGGCCTTATTACTCTCCTCATTATGAGAACTGGAGAGTATAAATACATTCTATTACTTTCAATTTACGGAATGGAAGTAGTCCTTACAATTATTGAAAGGATATTATTGAAAGAGAATATTTTTGAAGCACACAGACGGCACTTATACCAGCTTTGGGCCAACGAGAAAAAAGTTTCACACTTAATAATAAGTTCAGTTTATGCTGTTTGTCAGCTATTAATCAATATATTTTTAATTTATTTACAATTTCCAATTTGGGTTGTAATTTTAATTATATTTATTCCGTTTGGAGGAATATATTTGGGACTAAAATGGAAACTAAAAAAAGAATATAATTTATAGAAACATAAAATGAAAATAAAAGAAACACCCTTAAAAGATTGCTATATCATCGAGCCCACAATTTTTGAAGATGATAGAGGATACTTCTTTGAAAAATTTAATGAAAAAAAATTTGAAGAACTAACGGGAATGAACGGTCATTTTGTTCAGGATAATATTTCGAAATCTTCATATGGTGTGCTTCGTGGAGTTCATCTTCAGAAAGGAGAACATGCTCAGGCAAAACTGGTATCATGCCTGGAAGGAAAGGTTTTTGATGTAGCTGTTGATCTGAGAAAAGATTCGCCAACATTCGGAAAATGGTTCGGAGTTGAACTGACACCAGAAAATAAGCTTCAGCTTTATGTACCCCGTGGTTTCGGACATGGTTTTTCAGTTTTAAGCGAAACAGCTGTCTTTTCGTATAAATGTGATAACTTTTACAATAAAGATTCTGAAGGTAGTGTTATATGGAATGATCCGGATTTGAATATTGATTGGAAGCTTCCAAACGGAGCAATCATCCTTTCTGAAAAAGATAGGATACTCCCTAAGTTTTCCGAACAAAACTTTTAAATAATATATTGAAAAACCACTTTGCTGAAGTGGTTTTTATTTTTTAAGTCTAACTCTTTTATTATTTTGTATCTTTGCACACTCAAAATCAAAACGATGCGCACAAAATCTGTAGGGAAGAAGAAAATCAATGTGGTTACGCTAGGATGCTCCAAGAATGTATATGACTCTGAAGTATTAATGAGCCAGCTGAAAGCCAATGGAAAAGAAGTGGTTCACGAAGACCGCGGGGATATTGTAGTGATCAATACATGCGGATTTATTGATAATGCTAAAGAAGAATCGATCAATACAATTCTTGATTATGTAGACGCAAAAAACAGAGGCGAGGTCGAAAAAGTTTTTGTTACAGGCTGTCTTTCCGAAAGATACAAGCCGGATCTTATTAAAGAAATTCCGGATGTAGACCAGTATTTTGGAACAAGAGACCTGCCTATTCTTCTAAAGCACCTTGGTGCAGATTACAAACACGAACTGGTAGGAGAGAGACTGACAACAACTCCCAAGCATTATGCATATCTTAAGATTTCAGAAGGCTGTGACCGGCCATGTTCCTTCTGTGCAATTCCTTTAATGAGAGGCGGGCACATATCTACACCTATCGAAAAACTGGTTTTAGAGGCTCAAAAGCTGGCAAAAAAAGGAACAAAAGAGATTATTCTTATCGCTCAGGATCTTACTTATTATGGTCTTGACCTTTATAAAAAACGGGCGCTTGGAGAACTTTTAAAAGAACTGGTAAAAGTTGAAGGGATCGAATGGATCCGTCTTCACTATGCTTTTCCGAGTGGTTTTCCAGAAGATGTTCTTGATATCATCCGTGAAGAACCTAAAGTCTGCAATTATATTGATATTCCTCTTCAGCATATTAATTCTGATCTGTTGAAATCAATGAAACGCGGAACTACCCATGAAAAAACCAATGCTTTACTGGCTAAATTCAGAGAAAAAGTTCCGGATATGGCTGTTAGAACTACCTTGATTGTAGGTTATCCGGGAGAAACTGAAGAAAGATTTCAGGAGCTGAAAGATTGGGTAAGAGAGCAGAAATTTGACAGGCTGGGGTGTTTTACCTACTCCCATGAAGAAAATACAGGAGCTTATGTATTGGAGGATAATATTCCACAGGAAATAAAAGAAGCAAGAGTGGAAGAGATTATGGAACTTCAATCGCAGATTTCTTGGGAGAAAAACCAGGAAAAGATTGGAAAAACATTCAGATGTATATTTGACAGAAAGGAAGGTAATTATTTTATCGGCAGAACAGAATTTGATTCACCTGATGTAGATAATACAGTTTTAGTTTCAGCTGATGAAACTTACATTTCTATAGGGGAATTTGCTGAAGTGAAAATTACTTCCGCAGAAGAATTTGACCTGTATGGAGAATTGGTCTAACAAACTGTTTCTATTGTAATTATAATAATTGTATGGTTTTCGCACATAATTGAAAATATTAATAAAATTTAACACGATTAAAATAAATATTGATTTGATGATGTGTTTGATTTTCAAATAGTTGTGGTTTTACTTAATTAAACCTTTTTATTTTTTTTATATAAAATGAATAAATTTGAAAATTATATCTTAAATTTGCGCAATAAGCAATGTTTTAAAATCAAATGCTTCAATGAGTTGCCTCTCCAATAAAGCTGAAAATATAGTTAATCTTAATGGTTAGCACAAGTTGGGATGCATTTACGATTTGCAAAAATTGATGGAAAATAATGTAATTTAAAATCTTTAAAAACTTATGAAAAAATTTTTATTAACAGCGACAATGCTCGTTGGCCTTTCGGCCGTTTCCAAGGCTCAGACAACGGGGCGTGTAGGTATTAACACAACCACACCAGCCGCAACATTAGACGTGGTAGCCAATACTACTGACAATGCCAGACCTGATGCCTTGCTAGTCCCTCGTATGTCAAGAACTCAGTTGGCAGCTAAAGATGCAGCATATACGGCTGCTCAGAATGGTGCCCTTACATTTGTTAATACTCTGGATGGTTCTGCAGCTGGTAAAACAGTAAATGTGACTGCAACAGGGTTCTATTACTACGATGCTCCAAACTCTGTTTGGGTTGCTGTAGGTGGCGGTGGCGGCGGTGCTGATACCAGTCTTTATCTTAATGATGGTACATTAGCAGGCGCTAGAGTGGTAACCCAGAACAATAATAATCTAACTTTTACTACTGGAACTGCAAAAGCAATTGTAAATGGTAATTTTCAAATGGGAGGTGCTGTTTATGCTACAAGTGTAAGAACTTATACTGGTGCTACGAATATTGACTGGAACGCTACGGATTACTTTGTTATAATCACCAATTCTGCTATTAGTAACAATTTGGCTTTACCTAGCCCAACCGGAGCTAATACAGGAAGAGTTTTGATGATTAGGAATAACACAGGTGCTGCTGTTGCTCCTACAGCAGCCAATGGAGTGGCTTGGCCTTTGAATTTTGCTAACTTAGCAGGAGGTTCAGCTGCCATGTTTATTTCAGATGGTACTAATTGGTGGAATAGTGCAAGTAGATAAGTTTTAATAATTATATAAAAATACGTATGAAAAATATATTTAGATCCGTAGTAGTACTATCCCTTACAACTTTTGGATTAAACTCTATATCAGCTCAGGTAGCAAGTAATGGTACCGTAGCTAGTAATATTAGTGGAGAGAATCCTTTTTTTGATGCATCTACAAATTTTGATACTGCATCTACTGGTACTGCTAATAATGTAGGAAAAGGACTTTACTTTCCTACAACTGATTTGACAGCATGGACGTTTAAAACAACCAACATGGACGGGGTTACTTTCCCTACTGCTTTTGACGGTATGATTGTTTATAACAGTGCTGCAGGAAATACTATTTCTGGACAAGGCGTGCAAGTTGCCGTGACCCCAGGATTTTATTATTTCTCCAATCCAGGTCAATCTACAAGTATTACTACTGGTAGATGGGTTCCAATGGGAGGTAGCGCTAAATTTGATGTAACCACTGCTGAAACTGCTACCAATACATTAGTAGCAAGTAAGCAAGTATATGCTATTAAAGGAACATTTACTGCAACGGGTACTTCAACAGCTGTAAATATCCCATCTCCGGCAGGGATGACTGCTTTATATGGTATCACCATTTATAGAGCAGGTACAAACACTGTTTATGACAGAAGCTTGTATTCTTATACCATTGCAACTACTGCAGGAAATGCAATTACAGGTTCGCCAAGTATGTCAGTGGTTTACCCTTCTGGAACATATGACTATGTAATAGAATATTTAAAGTAAAATAATAACTTATTATATACTTAAACCAATGAGCAATCATTGGTTTTTTTGTTTATAAGGGTGAATAAGTATAACGGGAAATCTTTAGTATTCAAAACTCATTTGGTACTTCATTTGGATATAATAATAAGAATGCAAGGATCTAGTACTATTTTAAATTATTGGAATTCGAAGTTAGTTTTCATTCTACTGTTAAAACCATTGTTAAAATAAGTATAGAGTGATATACATTTATGCTCCTATTGACTTCTAATAAACAGTTCTATTCATTTAATATCATAAGATTTTTGGTTTTGATAAATAGCTGTGGTCATTATTTAAATTTTTTCACAAATATGTAAATAATTGATTATTAACTACTTATTTAATTTGTGTTTTAGTTTTTTTTGGTAATAAGTTAATTATGTTAACTTTTAACTTGTTTTTTTAACGTTTTTTAACAGTGGTACTTAAAACCCCTGTCAATAGGCACTTACAGGTCTTGTTAACATGTAATTAAGATTATGTTAACGGTTTTTAACATATGGAGTAGGGACTTTACAACATTCCTTATACTTTTGCTCCGTCAAAACCAATAAAATTCAAGATGATGAAAAGATTCATTCTCGTAATCATAATGATGATTTCAACCCTAGGTGTTTATTCTTTTACAGGTAACACATTAGATGCGAAGAAAACAAGTTATGCATCGTACTACCACGATAAGTTTAATGGTAGAAAAACAGCAAGCGGAGAGATCTTTAGTAATTCAAAGTTTACCGCTGCAAACAGAACGCTTCCGTTTGGAACTAATATTAAAGTTACCAATCTGAACAATGGAAAGCAGGTGATAGTGAAGATCAATGATAGAGGGCCTTTCCATGCATCAAGAGCATTAGATATTTCTAAAGCTGCGTTCGATGAAATCGGGGATATCAGTCGTGGTACCATTCCGGTTGAATATGAAATTGTCGACTAAATTTATGATTTAAATTTATAAAAGCCAGCTAGTACAGCTGGCTTTTTGTTATGCTAAATATTTAATTCCAATAAAGCAGGGCAATGATCGGAATGTACAGCCTCTTTCAGAATTACCGCCCGTGAGAGCTTATCTTTCAAAGTATAGGTTGCGAAATTATAATCCAGTCTCCAGCCTTTGTTCTTGGCCCTCGAGTTCTGCCTGTAGCTCCACCATGTATAATTGTCAGGTTCATTATTAAAAAACCGGAAACTGTCAATCAGTTCACATTCTTCAATAAAACTGGTCATCCATTCTCTTTCCATTGGCAGAAAGCCGGAAACATTCTTTAAACGGACCGGATCATGAATATCAATAGCCTGATGGCATATATTGAAATCCCCGGAAATAATAAGGTTAGGAATCGTTTTTCTTAATTCCTTTATATAAGCCAGGAAATCATGGCAGAACTGCATTTTGAAATCCAGCCTTTCAATATTACTCGCAGAAGGAACGTAGACTGAAATTACAGAGTATCCGTCAAAATCTGCACGGATGATCCTGCCTTCATTATCATAGCTTTCGATACCGCATCCGTATTCAATATGATTGGGCTTGATTTTTGAGGCAATTCCGACGCCGCTGTAGCCTTTTCTTACTGCAGAATGCCAATAACTGTGATAGCCTATTTTTTCGAGACTTTCAATATCTATCTGATCGTTTCCTGCTTTACTTTCCTGGATACAGGCAATATCCGGGTCAGCAGTCTTCAGCCAGCCCAAAAAGTCTTTTGTAAAGGCAGCCCTGATTCCGTTAACATTATATGTGATTAACCTCATGCGTTTTTATAAAAATTTAAAGTGTTCCTTATATTTTGATGGAATAAATTCAATGATATCATAATCTGTAACCTGATGAATAGAAAGGATCTCTTTTGATGATCTTTCCAATTTCATTCTTTGAACCTGCATTGGCAAAAATAATTTCTCCCGTTTTCGGTTCTTTCCTTGGAAGCAATGCAAGTTTTGACCGGAATGCTTTTCGAGAAAACCATTGTGTGCCGGAATGAAACGCTCATATTTCCCAGGAAGTTTATAGATCAGAGAATAATAAACATTGTTTTTTGGCTAAGATATGAACTCTTGAAGATTATTAAAAGAGGGGAACAAAAAAGAAGCGGCAAAAATCATTCGATTTTTGCCGCCTTAAACCCAAAATTTAAATAAACTATGAAAAAAACTACTTGGGTTCTAAAATACTGATAGGAATAATACACTCTTCCAGTGAAATTCCTCCATGTTGGTAAGTCTCTTTATAGTAATTCACAAAGTGATTGTAATTCTTTGGATAAGCCAGGAAAATATTATTCTTTGCAAAAATATATTTTGAACTTAAATTTCCTTTTGGCAGAAACAGTTTTTCAGGGTTGGTAACAGCCCATACATCACTGTCATCATAGGTTAAGCTCTTTCCTGTTTTATAACGGATATTCGTTGATGTTTCCCGGTCACCTACTACTTTGCTGGGCTTTTTAACATAGACCGTTCCGTGATCTGTAGTAATTACTAGTTTATAACCGCTTTCTGCTGCTGCTTTAATGATTTTCAGTAGTGATGAATTTTCAAACCAGTTAAAGGTAAGAGATCTGAACGTTTTATCATCACGGATCAGCTGATCTACAATATGATTATCTGTTTTGGCATGAGAAAGGATATCAATAAAGTTGTAAACAATGACCAGAAGATCATTGCTTTTATGCTGGTTGAAATCATCATAAATCTTGCGCTCAAAATCTGCGTTCAGTACTTTGAGATACTTCATAGATTTGGATCCCAAACCAATTCTTTTCATTTGATCTTCAAGGAAATCGCGTTCAAACTCATTTTTATTTCCCTCTTCATTATCATTGAACCATTTATCCGGAAATCGCTTCTCAATTTCAGACGGCATCAGTCCTGCAAAGAAAGAGTTTCTTGCATACTGTGTAGCAGTAGGAAGGATACTGTAATAGTAATCTTCCGAAATTTTATTGTAGTATTTTGTGAATAACGGCTCAATAACTTTCCACTGGTCAAAGCGGAGATTATCCACCATAAGAAGAAGAACTTTTTCTTTCTCTACCTCAGGCTTTACTTTTTCCTTGAAAAGAGTATGGCTCATTAAGGGCTTGTCAGAATCTGTAAGCCAGTTTTCGTAATTTTTTTCAATGAATTTGGCAAACTGGATATTCGCTTCCTCTTTCTGTGATTGCAGAAGATCCGAAAATTCATTATCCGCTACCTTATCAAATTTAATCTCCCAGCTCAGGATTTTCTTATAATATTCTGCCCATTCCTGATAGGTTCTGATATAAGAAAGTTCCATAGACAGGCTTCTGAATTCCTGCTGGTACTGAAGAATTGTTTTCTGCTCTACAAGATTATCCTCCTGAAGATTCTTTTTTAACGATAATAAAATCTGGTTAGGGTTTACCGGCTTTAGAATGTAATCAGCAATCTGAGATCCAATCGCTTCTTCCATAATATGTTCCTCCTCACTTTTTGTCACCATCACGATCTTTAAGGAATTATCTTTTTCCTTGATCATGGGAATGGCTTCCAATCCCGAAATGCCGGGCATATTTTCATCAATAAGGGTTAATGCGAATTTCTCCGAATCCATAAGTTCCAGAGCTTCATTCACGTTGTTAACAGGGGTTACCTGGTAACCTTTTTTTTCTAAAAATACGATATGGGGTTTGAGTAAATCTATTTCATCATCTATCCATAATATCTTTTCCGACATAATTTATTTTTTTACATGGTTATTGCATCAAAATGTTGACCAATTCCTTTTAAATTCTCACAAATTAGAGACAACAAAAGTTAAATATTAGTTAAATGAAAATCCTGCTCATTATTACTGATATTCAATTCATTTAAAAACCGGTCTTTATATATTTTAAAGCTCTTTCCAGAACTTCATCTTTTCCTTCTTTTATCCCTATTATAGTGGGCTTTATGATAATGTCAGGAAGTATTCCTATCCGTTGTGTTTCCCTTCCGTCAGGATAATAAGCTCCAAGTCCTGTAAAGCATGTATCCAGATCCGCTATTTTAAATCTGATTACATCACCATTGGCTCCTGAAGTATTACTCCCAATCACCTTAGCTTTTGGATGCTGTTTAAGCATCATAGTTGTAGTTTCTGCCTGGCTTTGTGTATTTTCATCAACTAAAACTACAACATTCCCTTTGTAATAATCCGGATTCTTTCTGCCGATGCTGTTTTTTGCGCTATAAAATTTACTCAAATAATCCGTCTCCGGGAAATTAAATTGATAATAAATTGATTTTTCCGGAAGAATCATCCTGCTTAAAGGGAAAATAGTCTGTTTAGGATAATTTCTGAGATCAAAAATAATTGATGTTGTAGATTTCAAATCTCTAAACATATCATCCAGATCACTTTTTTCAATAATACCCATATTCACATATCCTGTCTTTTTGTCTGCATCAAGAAATTTCCATTTCTGTTGAACAGGTGGCTTTTCACGAATAATATCCTTAATAAGATAAGTTTTGGCTGTGACAGCTAGATTTTGTCCACCACGTTCTATTCTTAAGGTAACAGAATCATTATTGCTGAAAAGAAAAAGATGTTTCACTTTTGCGGCTTTTCCCCAGGAATTGGATGCCGGAACATATTTTCCAAAGCTGTTTACCATCTGAGGAATCGTCCTGCCGTTAACATCATAAATCACATCGCCCGCTTTTAAAGGTATTTCTTCATCAGATTTATTTTTGATGATGTTGGTTACGACTAGTTTTCCTTCCGCATAAATATATTCCACAGGAACCTTCCTTTTTCCATATTGACTGGAAGCAATGATCGGCGAGTACAGAAAAGCATGGGAATCATCAATTTTTGCCACCAATTCCGCAAGAGCCAAGTGATAGCTTTCATTATTATTGATATGGAGGAACTTTGGGATCATTTCCGCTAAAACATCATTCCAGTTCTGATCCGTCTGATACTTGTAGGGAAAAAAATATTCTACAAGATTCCAGTATCTGAAAAGTTCTAAAAGACTGATCTTTTTGGAGGTAAACTTTGATCCGTATGAATTTTCATTTTTAAAATAAACCTTTTTTCCTCCTTTTCCGAAATAATGACTGCTGCCTGAATTTCTGTTATTTTGGATAAAAAGAAGCTGTTGGGTTACTTTTTCATTGAAAATCTTTTGATTTCTAATCCAGTTCAGATCAAAATTTCTCAGAAAATAAACTTTCTCTTTGTCTTCTTTTGAGCATTTTTTACATTCATCAACTTTTCCAAGGCTGTTGATCCATTCAGAATAAAATTCGTTCAACTGGTCTTTATCACGGATAGTATTAAGTCCATCCATTTTCTCAAAAAGCTGTTTGTCCCAATCAAAATCTCCTTTTGAAACATGAGGATGGTAATATTTCAAAAATCCCCAGACCTTACAGAGCGATTCCAGCTTTTGGGTTTCAGACAAAGCCTGCGCGGAAAAGTATAAACTGGAAAAAAGTAAAATGAAAAGAGAAATTTTTCTCATCAAGTAGAATGGTTATTAATGCAATCAAAGATATATTTTTAAAACATAATATGGCAAAACATCTGTATAAATTAATAGAAAGGGTAAAGTGCATTTTAGGAGGATGTGAATTCTTTAATGGCAATTTAATCATGCTTAAAATTTAAAATCCCTAACTTTGTTTACTAATACCAAAGTTTCAATGCAGAATAAGCTAAAGATCATCAACGACCCCGTTCATGGTTTCATCAGAATCCCACACGAAATTTTATTTGATGTTATAGAGCATCCTTATTTCCAGAGACTGCGAAGAATCGGCCAGACCGGGCTTCTCAATCTTATCTTTCCGGGAGCTACGCATACAAGATTCCATCACGCTTTGGGAGCGATGCATCTGATGTTTACGGCATTGGAAACCCTGCGTCAGAAAGGGGTTAAGATTACCGAGGAGGAAGAAAAAGGAGCCATGCTTGCCATCCTGATGCATGATATCGGACACGGACCCTTCTCTCATGCCTTGGAAAATATGCTGATGGATGACTGGCATCACGAAAAACTTTCGCTCCTGTTAATGAATAAGCTGAATGAGGAATTTGGAGGACAGCTTTCTGTAGCTATTGAAATGTTTCAGGGTAAATATCACAGAAAGTTTTTTAACCAGCTTATTTCTTCCCAGCTTGACGTGGACAGGCTTGATTATCTGAACAGGGACAGCTTTTTCACTGGTGTTTCAGAAGGGAATATCAATACCCAAAGAATCATTTCCATGATGAATGTCTGCAGTGAGGGCGAATTGGTAATTGATGCCAAAGGAGTTTACTCCATTGAAAACTTCCTGACAGCCAGGATGTTTATGTACTGGCAGGTATATTATCATAAAACTTCAGCATTGGCAGAATTTCTTCTGGTCAAAATCCTGGAAAGAGCAAAATATCTGATTTCCGAAGGAATGGATCTGCCTGCAGGGGAAAACCTGAAATATTTTCTGAACCGTGGGAAAAGTTCCGCTACCGATGAAGATATTTATAGATTTACGCAACTTGATGACAATGATATAATTCATGCGATGAAATCCTGGCAGGATTCGGAAGACTTTATTCTTTCCTATTGGTGCAGATGCGTGATCCAGAGAAACCTTCCGAAAACGGTTATCTCAACCCATCCCTTCAAGCGGAAATTTATTGAGGAAAAAATAAAAAATACTAATGAATTTTTTGGAATCAATAATGGAAAAGAGCTTGTACACGAGATTAAAAGAAAATTACTGCCTTATGACACTAAAAAGCAGCCGATTTATTTACTCCAGAAAAACGGTAAAAAGATCAGGTTGGAAGAGTCACAGGACCAGTTATTGTCCGGGCTTATGGTACACAAGACAGCCCGGTACATTCTTACCTTTCCAAGAGATATTTCCCACATAATATCTTAAATAATCTTAAAATTCACGTTCCGAAAATCAAAAAATGTTTGCGAATTACAGAATTTCTTATCTTTGCAGAATATGGAATTTACAGCTTCGCAAATTGCAAGTTTTATTGACGGACAAATAATAGGCGACGAAAGTACGGTTATTACAGGGGTTTCACCAATTGAGAATGGTGAATCAGGACATCTTTCTTTTATAGCACAGGATCGATTTTCACACTTTTTAAATACCTCAAAATGCTCCGTTATTATTGTTTCGGAAAAACTTATAGATAAAGTTAATTATAATCCTACCTTAATTGTTGTAAAGGATGCCTACCTTTCTTTTCAGGTTTTAATGAATCTGTACCAGGAAATGCAGGGAAGAAAAGAGGGAATCGAAACTGGTTCTTCTATTCATGAGACTGCAGTGATCGGAGAAAAGGCCTATATCGGGGCATTTACCTATGTTTCGGAGAAAGCTAAGATTGGAGAAGGTTCACAGATTTATCCTCAGGTCTATATCGGTAAAGGAGTTAAGATTGGTAAAAACTGTAAAATCGACAGCGGAGCCAGAATTTATGACTACTGCATTATCGGAGACAATTGTGTGATCCATTCCAATACGGTTGTAGGTGGTGACGGATTCGGTTTTCAGCCTACTGCTGACGGATTCAAAAAAATTCCTCAGCTAGGAAACGTGATTATAGAAGACGATGTAGAGATCGGTTCCAACTGCAGTATCGACAGAGCAACCATTGGTTCAACTATTATAGGAAAAGGAACGAAGATCGATAATCTGATTCAGATTGCCCATAATGTGAAGATCGGGCAGAACAACGTGATTGCGGCACAGGCCGGAATTGCAGGGTCTACTACAATTGGAGACTGGAACCAGATCGGTGGACAGGTAGGAGTGGTTGGGCATATCAAAATTGGGAATCAGGTGAAAATTCAGGCTCAGAGCGGTGTGAATTCCAGTGTTAATGATAAAGAAACATTGTATGGCTCCCCGGCGATAAGCTACAATGACTATCTTAGAAATTATGTCCATTTCAGAAATTTTACTGAAATTGTAAAGAGAATAAATAATCTTGAGGATATCTCAAAAGATAAAACTAATGAGTGATATGCAAAAAACACTCCAGGAAGAAGTAACACTTTCTGGAATTGGCCTTCATACAGGTAAAGAAGTAAAACTTACCATTAAACCTGCTAAAGAAAATACCGGTTTTGTGTTCGTAAGAACAGATTTAGAGGGACACCCTCAGGTAGAAGCTGACGTTAATTATGTAGTAGCAACGGAAAGAGGAACAACATTAGAGAAATTAGGTGTAAAAATTACTACCTGTGAGCATCTTTTGGCTGCGCTGGTGGGATGTGATATTGATAATGCCATTCTTGAAATGGATGCCTCCGAGCCGCCAATTTTAGATGGATCTTCAAAATTCTTTGTTGAAGCTATCGAAAGTGTAGGAATAGCAGAGCAGAATATTGCCAGAGAATACCTGGTCATCAAAGAAGTTCTGAGCTATGCAGACTCTGCATCAGGATCTGAAATCACCATTATTCCTTCAGATACCTACGAAGTGACTACCATGGTAGATTTTGGAACCAAAGTTTTGGGTACTCAAAATGCCACTCTTAAAAATATTTCAGAATTTAAAGACGAGATTTCTTCTGCCAGAACATTCAGCTTCTTGCATGAATTGGAAATGCTTTTGGATCATGGATTAATCAGAGGGGGAGACATCTCAAACGCTATCGTGTATGTGGATAAGGATCTTACGCCTGACACTACAGAAAAATTGAAAAAAGCCTTCGGAAAAGATAATGTTTCTATCAGACCGAATGGTATTCTTGATAATCTTACGTTGAACTATCCTAATGAAGCCGCAAGACACAAATTACTCGATGTAATTGGTGATCTGGCATTGGCAGGAGTAAAAATAAAAGGTAAAGTAATTGCAAATAAGCCTGGACACTATGTGAACACTCAATTTGCAAAAAAACTGAACCGCCAGTGGAAATTGCAAAAGAAAAAAAACGTTCCGGATTTTGATTTAACCAAAGAGCCGGTTTTTGATATCAACGGAATCATGCGCCTTATGCCGCACAGACCACCGTTCTTATTGATCGATAAAATCCTTGAACTTTCAGATTCTCACGTGGTAGGACTGAAAAATGTTACCATGAATGAGCCTTTCTTTGTAGGACATTTCCCTAAAGAGCCTGTAATGCCTGGAGTTCTCCAGGTGGAAGCTTTGGCGCAGACAGGAGGTATTCTTGTATTGGCCAGCGTTCCGGATCCTGAAAATTACTCCACTTATTTTATTAAAATAGATAAAGTAAAATTCAAAAGAAAAGTAGTTCCCGGAGACACTATGATTTTCAAAATTGAATTGATAGAGCCTATCAGAAGGGGAATTGTACATATGCAGGGTTATGGATATGTGGGAGATACAGTGGCTGTAGAAGCAGAGTTAATGGCTCAAGTTGCAAAAAATAAAGTTGATTAAATGATTCATCAATTAGCCGCCGTAGATAAACGTGCAAAAATCAGCAAAAATGTTATTGTAGAACCGTTTACTACAATTGCAGGGGACGTGGAGATCGGAGAAGGAACTTGGATTGGTCCTAATGTTACCATCATGGATGGAGCAAGAATAGGTAAAAACTGCAGAATTTTTCCCGGAACGGTAATTTCTGCGATTCCTCAGGATTTGAAGTTTGATGGCGAAGATACCCAGGTAATTATCGGTGATGAAACAACAATCAGAGAATGTGTTACCGTAAACAGAGGTACAAAAGCTCTTGGATTTACTAAGATCGGTAAAAACTGCCTTATCATGGCAACTTCCCATATTGCACACGATTGTGTTATCGGAGATCACGTTATCATTGTAAACGGTTGCGGTATTGCAGGACATGTAGAAATTGGTGATTATACCGTAATGGGAGGTCTTAGTGCAGTGCATCAGTTCGGTAAAATCGGTAAACATGTGATGATTTCCGGAGGAACTTTGGTAAGAAAAGACATTCCGCCTTATGTAAAGGTTGCAAGAGAACCTATGTCTTATGCAGGAATCAACTCAGTGGGTTTGAGAAGAAGAGGATTTACCAATGAGAAAATTTTCGAGATTCAAAAGATCTACAGAACGATTTTTCAAATGAAAATGAATGTTTCCCAGGCTGTAACTTATATTGAAAAAGAAATGCTTCCAACTGCTGAAAGAGATGAAATCCTTCAGTTTATCCAAAACTCACCGAGAGGTATTGTAAAAGGATACGGAACAACCAAGGAAAGCAATTAAAAGCCAAAAGGCAGCTTTACCTGAGTTAAAAAAAACTAAAAATAAAAAGATAACATAAATTAATGGCAACAAGCAACGATATCAGAAAGGGACTTTGCATTGAGTACAGTAACGATATTTTTAAAGTAATAGAATTTCTTCACGTAAAACCGGGGAAAGGACCTGCTTTCGTAAGAACAAAACTAAAGTCAGTAACTAACGGGAAAGTGATTGATAATACTTTTTCTGCAGGACACAAAATTGACGAAGTAAAAGTAATCACCAGAAAGTTCCAGTATCTTTATGATGATGAGAACGGATTCCACTTCATGAATAATGATGATTTCTCTCAATTATATTTAAATAAAGAAATGATTGAAAATTCACAGTTCATGAAAGCAGGAGAAGAAGTAACGATCATTCTGAAAGAAGCTGACGAAACGCCGCTTTCTGCCGAACTTCCTCAGTCTGTTTATCTGGAAATAGTTGAAGCCGATCCGGGTGTGAAAGGAAATACAGCAACCAATGCTCTTAAGAATGCAATTGTTGAAACAGGAGCTAGAGTAATGGTTCCTTTATTCATCGAGCCGGGAGACAAAATTAAAGTAAGTACAGAAGACGGCAGCTACTTAGAAAGAGTAAAATAATAATTAAATTTACATAAATTCGGTTTGCACCAGCAGTCCGAATTTTGTTTTTATAAGAAAACCAATTGTTATGAGATTCCACTCTCCACAAAAGCTCAAAACTATTGCCGATTTAATAGGCTCGGAATTTGTCGGTCCCGAAGACTTTGAAATTCTGGGAACCAACGAAATCCACATGGTTAAACCGGGTGATATTGTTTTTGTCAACCATCCGAAATATTACGATAAAGCATTAAATTCTGCAGCTACGATTATTCTGATCGACAAAAAAGTAGAATGCCCGGAAGGAAAAGCACTTCTGGTTTCTGATGATCCTTTCAGAGACTTCAATAAGATTAATACCCATTTTACAAGAATATACAATTTCACCGAAGAACTTCACGACGTTGAAATAGGAGAAGGAACCAGGATTCACTCTTCGACAGTCATTGGAAACAATGTAAAGATCGGAAAAAACTGCCTTATTTTTCCTAATGTGGTGATCGGAGACAGAATCGAAATCGGAGACCACGTGATTATCCAGTCAGGAACAGTATTGGGTGGCGATGCTTTCTACTACAGAAAACTGAACGGGAATTTTGACCGTCTGATCTCCGTAGGAAATGTCATCATTGAAAACAATGTAGAGATCGGAAATAACTGTACGATCGACAGAGGCGTTACAGATTCTACCGTAATCGGGGAGGGTTCAGTTTTGGATAACCAGATACAGATAGGACATGACACCGTTATCGGAAAAAAATGTCTCATTGCATCACAGGTGGGAATTGCAGGCTGCTGCGTCATAGGAGATGAGGTGACAATTTGGGGACAGGTAGGTGTCGCTTCCGGGAATAAAATTGAAAGCGGATCTGTTATTCTTGGTAAAACAGGAGTTAATAAAGATCTTAAAAAAGGAACCTACATCGGTATGTTTGCAGAAGATTTCAAAGGCTATCTGAAAAAAGAAGTAAAGCTGAGAAATCTCAAATAAACTATTCACTTGGTTTTGTCCAAAATCAAAGAAAAATAAGTAAATTTGTGAGCATTAATAAAATATTTAAATAAATTAAAACATCAATAAAATGTCAATTTTAGTAAACAAAGATTCTAAAGTAATTGTACAAGGATTTACAGGGAACGAAGGTACTTTCCACGCGGGCCAGATGATTGAATACGGAACCAACGTAGTAGGAGGGGTTACTCCGGGAAAAGGAGGATCTGAGCACTTAGGGAAGCCTGTATTCAATACAGTAGCTGATGCCGTAGAAAAAGCTGGAGCCAACGTAAGTATCATTTTCGTACCACCTGCATTCGCTGCTGATGCGATCATGGAGGCTGCTGAGGCAGGTATCAAAGTTATCGTATGTATTACTGAAGGTATTCCTGTAGCGGATATGGTGAAAGTAAAATCTTACATCGCTGACAGAGACTGCAGATTAATCGGTCCAAACTGTCCGGGAATCATTACTTCTGAAGAAGCTAAAATTGGTATCATGCCAGGATTCGTTTTCAAAAAAGGTAAAGTAGGTATCGTTTCAAAATCTGGTACTCTTACTTACGAAGCTGCTGATCAGGTTGTAAAAGCTGGTTACGGTGTTTCTACAGCAATCGGTATCGGTGGTGACCCAATCATTGGAACTACGACAAGAGAAGCTTTGGAATTATTCATCAACGACCCTGAAACTGAAGCGGTAGTAATGATCGGTGAAATCGGTGGTGGATTAGAAGCTGAAGCTGCAAGATGGTACAAAGCAAGCGGATCTACTAAGCCGGTTGTAGGATTTATTGCCGGACAGACTGCTCCTAAAGGAAGAACTATGGGACACGCTGGTGCTATCGTAGGTGGCGATGAAGATACGGCTCAGGCAAAAATGCAGATCATGAGAGAAAACGGAATCAACGTTGTAGACTCTCCTGCAGATATCGGTGTTACCGTTGCTAAAGTTCTAGGATAAGACATACAACAAAACAAAACATATGAAAAAACTTTTATTAACCTCAGCATTGGCCCTTTCAACTCTGTCGTTCGCCCAGATCGACTTTGCAAATACCAGATTCGGTGTCACGGCAGGAGGTAATTACTCCAGAGTAAGAAATGCCCATAACCCTTCTGGCCCAAGATTCGCATTCCAGGGTGGAGCTTTAGCTCTTATCCCGGTCGGAAAAGCCAACCAGTTCTTTATACAGCCCGAAGTCGTGTATTACGGTGCAGGAGAAACCGGAAAGGATAAAGATGCTAAAGGAAAAGATGGTTATGATGCAGTATATGGTAACAATTATCTGAGCGTACCTGTTTATTTTAAAGGATATTTTTCTGAAGCAGAGTCAGAATTCTTTGGAATGATAGGGCCAAGATTTAATTTTCTGATGAGTCAGAATGTTAAAAATGCTCCTGTAAGCAGACCATATTATGATCCGGATGTTACCGATCCTTTATATCCGTCAGTAAGTGGAAAAGCGTCAAGCTTTAACTTTGCTTTAGGATTAGGAGTTGGCTATAGCTATAAAAGACAGCTGGAATTAGCTCTTAAATACGACCTTGGTCTTTCAGATACTTATCCTGATCTTGCAAAAGAAAAAGGAGGTACTGATAAGAAAAAGTCTGAGCAGGTGATCAGCCTTAGCTTAAGTTATATTTTCAAATAGGATAACGAGTTTATTCAACGATAAAAAATCCCGGAAATTTTAATTTCCGGGATTTTTGTTTTATAGAATGTTATGAGTTGGAAGTTGGAAGAGAGAAGTCATTGAGTTTCCATCCTCCCTTTTTTGGCTTCCATCCTTTAATTCATTATCCTCTGATCCATTTCCAGATCTCTTTTAAAGTAGCTTTGTTTCCATACATCAAAATCCCTACACGGTAGATCTTTCCGGCCAGGAATATCATGAGAATGGTAGTTCCCAGCAATAATACAATAGACAGAGCAATCTGCCATGCCGGAACGCCGAAAGGTATTCTCGCAATCATGGCAACGGGTGAAGTAAATGGTATAATAGACAGCCAGAAGCCCAACGGACCGTCAGGATTATTTATCAGGGAAAAGCTTCCGTACATTCCCAGCGTAAGCGGTAAAATAGCAAATAAGGTGAACTGCTGCGTCTCTGTTTCATTATCTACTGCAGAACCAATGGCTGCATAGATTGAACTGTAGAAAATATATCCCAAAAGGAAAAATACGATGAATACAAAAATGATCAGCGGGAAATTCAGTTCCAGTAAACTGTGTGAAACCTGTGTTGCAATCTGGGCAATATCCAGTTTGCTGGCAATCGTCTCATTACCTCCCGGAATGTTCTTTTGGAAAGAAGAAAATCCGGTATTTAAAACCAATGCACCTATAACAGACATAGAAATCCAGATCAGAAACTGTGTCAAAGCGACCAAAGTTACCCCTAATATCTTACCCATCATCAGTTCAAAAGGCTTGACAGATGAGATAATGATTTCCACCACACGGTTGTTCTTCTCCTCAAGAACACTTCTCATCACTCTTACCCCATAAATAATGATAAACATAAAAGTTACATACATCAAAAGGATGCTTAAACCGCTTTTTACCCCAAAAGCAAGATCGGAATCTTCCTTATTGTTATTGGAAACATTAATGGTTTTTAAAGTAAAACCTTTATCAAGGCTGTTCAGCTGAGTTTCTTCAATACCGAGCTGCTTGATTTTTTCTTTTTTAATTACATCCGTAATATCAGAAACGATTTTCTGCTTCGTATCAAAGCCCATTTTGGCATTCACGATAAGTCTTGTGCCGTTTTCAAGTCCGGTATAGTCATGATCTTTCAGGTCAGGCAGGATCAGTATGCCATCCAGCGATTCATTGTCTTTCAGATTATTGATCTTCGCTTTTTCATCTGCTGCAGAAACAAACACATAATTCAGTTTGTCATTAGATTTCAGCTGATCTTTAAAAAGGCCGCTTTTATCAACAACCTCAATAATGCTGTGGGACTCATTGGCTTTAAACATTAATCCTATGACTGCTCCAAAACCAATCAGTAAAAGAGGAGCCAGCAATGTTAATATGATGAAGGATTTTTTCTTAACCTGCGTAAGAAATTCCCTTTTTGTAATTAAAAAAATATTATTCATAAAAATTAAGAATGGTTACTTACGGCATTAATAAACACTTCATTCATGCTCGGAATTCTTTCGTCAAATGATCTCACTTTTCCAACGTTTACAAGGTCCAGAAGGATATCATTTTGCCCGCTTTCATTTTTCAGGTCAAAAGAGACCAGGTTATTTTCATTAGAGAAATTAAAAATATCATAGCTGTTTTTAAAATTTTCAAACTTGGTTTCATCCACTTCGGAAAGAGTAACTCCGAAAATATTCTTCTTAAATTTTTCCCTTACATCAAAGACCCTTCCGTCAATAATCTTTTTAGAATTGTTGATCAGTGCCACATAGTCACACATTTCCTCAACGCTTTCCATTCTGTGCGTAGAAAGGATAATCGTTGTTCCGTTATTTTTGAGATCAATGATCTGATCCTTAATTAAATTGGCATTTACCGGATCGAAACCTGAAAAGGGCTCATCAAGAATCAGAAGATGCGGACGGTGAAGAACGGTTACCACAAACTGAATCTTCTGTGCCATTCCTTTCGAAAGTTCCGAAAGTTTCTTTTTCCACCATTGGTCGATGTTCAGTTTTTCAAACCATTTCTTGGCTTCGTTCAGTGCATCACTTTTGCTCATTCCTTTCAGCTCCCCGAAATACAGGATCTGATCGCCCACGCTCATGTTCTTATATAAACCTCTTTCTTCAGGCATATAACCGATGTCTCTGATGTGGGTGGGATTAAGCCTGTTTCCATTAATGAATACCTCTCCGGAATCCGCTTGGGTAATTTGGTTGATAATACGGATGAAGGAAGTTTTTCCTGCTCCGTTCGGGCCTAGAAGACCATAAATACTGCCTTGTGGTACATGGATGCTGAAATCATCCAATGCTACTTTCTTCCCGGCGCTATAGGTCTTTCTGATATGTTCAGCTTTAAGCATTAAATTGTTTTTAACAATGAGTATAAAAAGTCCTTAAAGTTACGGAAATATTAAGGCAGAACTGATGCAAAAGAAAAAATCCTGATGATTATCAGGATTTAATTTTATTGTTTTACGATTTGAGTAACCTTTTGGGTATTATCGCTTAAAATATAGCGAATCAGATATTTCCCGGGTTTCAGCTTTTCAATATTGATTTCTCCGGAATTCATGTTGACAGAATAGTTAGCTACCTGCGTTCCTAAAATTGAATAAAACGTAACACTCTTGATTTTTAATGCAGAGTCTTTGGCCTTAATCAAAAGGAAATCCTTTGCAGGATTTGGGTAAGCTACCAATACACCGTCATCAGATTTCTGTGTAATGGAACCCGGCTCTCTCAGCTGTGCCTGCATATTGTTGGAAAATCCAACGAAAGCGCCTGTAAATAGAAATAAAAGTAAAAGTTTTTTCATCAAATTATAATTTCTCGAATGTATTAAAACAAAAATAAACAATTCTACAATTCTATACAATAGTTTTTTATATAAGTTGTAGTAAATTTGTAGAAACTTATTCAAAAAGTATTCCAAAATGATACATTCAAGAAATAGAAGACTTAGAGTTAATGAATCTATCAGAAGTTTAGTAAGAGAAAACATCCTTACAACTGATGATTTTGTAATGCCAATCTTCGTAATGGAGGGCGAAAACCAGCAGGAAGCGATACCGTCGATGCCGGGGATTTTCAGGAGGAGTATAGATTTAACGGTGAAGGAATGTAAAGACTTATTTTCTTTGGGTGTAAAATCTGTCAATCTGTACATGAAGGTGTCAGAACATTTGAAAGACAATACAGGAAAAGAAGCCTGGAACAAAGACGGACTGATGCAGCAGACGATCAAAGCAATCAAAGATGCAGTTCCGGAAATGATCGTGATGCCTGACGTAGCTTTAGATCCTTATTCGATCTACGGTCATGACGGGATTATTGAAAACGGAAAGATCGTAAATGATGCTACCAATGATGCACTGGCAAGAATGTCTGTATCCCATGCTGAAGCAGGAGCTGATATTGTAGCGCCAAGTGATATGATGGATGGAAGAGTACTGGCAATTCGTGAAGCTTTAGAGGAAAGCGGATTTGCCGATGTAGGAATTCTGAGCTATTCTGCAAAATATGCAAGCTCTTTCTACGGACCTTTCAGAAGTGCTCTGGACAGTGCACCGAAAGATAATACGGACATTCCGAAAGATAAAAAGACCTACCAGATGGATTTTCACAATTCCCGTGAAGCTTTGAACGAAGTATTTAAAGATATTGATGAAGGAGCAGATATCATTATGATAAAACCGGGACTTCCTTACCTGGATATCGTTGCTAAAGTTCGGGAAGCTATTGATCTTCCTATAGCGGTTTATAACGTGAGTGGAGAGTATGCCATGGTAAAAGCAGCAGTACAGAACGGATGGCTGGATAATGATAAAACAATCATTGAAAGTCTTACATGCTTCAAGAGAGCCGGTGCAGATATGATCTTTACGTATTTTGCGAAAGAAGCAGCAATGATTCTAAACAAATAGAAAATTTGTCTCGTCCTGAAAATCCGATACAGATTAAAGGACAAAAATAAATAATTAAACCAGAGCAAATTTGTTTTTGCTTTGGTTTTTGCTTTTATAAGTTTTCATTTTGATTTCCTTTTGTTTATGCATTTGATTTGGGGTTAAATAATGATTCGAAAAATGAGGTCGTAATTCATTATAAATTCCAATAGCTTCATTGACTATTTTTCTTCTAAGGGAAGTTTCAATATCATATTTATCGATATCAAATTCTTGTTTTAAAATACCATTCACTCTCTCTGCAACAGCATTTTCGTAAGGGTCTGGATTCTGTGTCATACTGCATTTTAATTGATGCTTTTTCAAAATCCTTTGATACTGATTTGAACAATATTGTAAGCCCCTGTCAGAATGATGAATCAGTGGTTCTTTTTTAATGTTATTGCTCTTTAATGCCTTTCTCAATGCTACAAGGCTGCTTTCTGTATTAAGGTTGTCTGCAACATGATATCCAACGATTTTCTTGGAATAAGCATCGGTTATCAGGCTTAGATAACTTGGCTTTTTTCTATTCCCGATATAGGTAATATCTGCTACCCACACCTGGTTGGGTTTGTTTATGCTATAATCCAGAATCAGGTTTTTATGCTTTCTGAATCGATGATGAGAATTCGTTGTGATACAATAGTTTCTCTTGGGAATTATGAGTAGATGATTAGCTCTCAGAATATCAAAAAACTTATCCCTCCCTATTTTCAAGGATCTTAAAGGTTCCTTTAAAAGAAATACAGCTTCCTGCCTCCTAATTTTGGCATTTTTACACGAATATCTTCTACCAGTTTTATCACTTTCGAAGCTTTGCTTTGTGAGCTTTTATACCGTTTAATACTTCTATAATAGACTTGTCTATCCAATCCGAACAATTCGCAGGTAAAGATTAGCGTTTCTTTTTCTTCACTGCGGAAGCGGCTGATTGTTCGGATGGTAAGTTTTTTCTGATATCAATATCATATTCTTTCTCGGCAAGATTAATCATCATATCGAAAAATATGACCTTTTTATCTGCAATGTAAGCCTGTTTCTCTAAAAATGCTTTCTGCTTTTCAAGCAGTTTAACTTCAGCTTCCAATTCCATAATACGCTGTTCCGGAGTCTTTTTCATGCTAAATGACGTTTGGTTTTCCCAATCAAAGGTACCATATTTTCTAAGCCAACTGACAATCGTAGAGCGTGCTTGGATACCGTATTTTTTACGACACTCAGTGATTTCTGATTTTCCTGCTTCTATTTCTCTTACAATTTGAAGCTTTAAACTTAAATTGTAATCTCTCTGTGTACGTTTGATGTACGCGGTTTCTAAATGTTCTTCCATAACGATTCTTTTTTGTGTATCGATATTTCAGGACTAGACAATTGTTATAAAATAAAACACCTCAGTCTAATCTGAGGTGTTTTATTTTTTATCCGAAACAAGCTGTGTAATAAGGACTTGAAGGCGTTATCGGATTTTCTCCGCCGTTGTCATTGACACAGACATTGGTTGGGCAAAGGTACCATCCTGCAGGACAATTACCGTTTGCATCAGGAAATCTGATATTTCCGCCATTGATGTTTTTCAATTCTTTTTTCGTTAACTTTTTCATGAGAAATATTTTATAGGTTAGTGAAACTAAAATAGTAAAAATTTATCACATGATATTGAAATCTTTTCCTTTGGTGAATTTTGCGGCAAAAGGAGCCTGATTTCCAGAGTATTTTAAAACAAAATGTTTCTTGGTATCCGTATCTATTTTAGCATCCACTTCCACATTCTGAGTTTGAAAACTCACATCTAATCCAACTCCCGATTCTTTTTCAAGAAAAATCTCTACACTTTCAGCATAAAAGAGGGAAGTGCTCAGATAATTGAACTTAATATTCTTTCTGTAGGTCTTAGATTTACTTTGTGTGAACAGAGAATAATTTTTAAGAATTTCAATTCCGGGAGAATCAATGTTGGTCACCCTGGATTTGGTTACCCCGTTTACCCTCACTGAGAAACTTTTAGCGTTTTTAATATTTCCGTTCACGCCAATATTGAACAAAGAAGGTAGGGATAGGCCGTATTCAACCATGCTCTCTTTTGTGAATTCAAAATCCGGGATCAATGCAGGATGTTTAGGAGTATTGATCAGCTGCTCCTTTACTGTATTAAGAGCATCTCCCGAAAACAGAAATCCTATAAGATTATTTCCGGTAGTTCTCCAGTTTCTTCCGTTCCATTCAAAAATCTCACAAAGCAGTGTATCTGCTGAGGAATGCGGAAGAAGGTCAATATCCTGCCATTTGAAAACTTCCTTGGCATAAGGCCTTCTGTCAACAATATTGATGCCCAGATCCAGAGCAAGAAGATCTGTCAGGTCTTGATTATTTTCCATATTATTTTAATTCTTGTTTTGGTGGTATAAAATTATGGAAATAAAATAATTCTTACAACCAGCCTTTTTTTCCGTAAACATAAGTATCATCAAATTGTTTATCACTCATGAACAGGTATAAGATCCCTTCAATAAAAGGAATGATAGAAGCGGCTCCTAAAGTGACAATATTAAGGACAAGCTGGATTACACCTTCTTTCGTATAGCCGAGATAGAATTTATTTAAAGCCAGCCAGCCTACAAGAATTCCTAATATTGCTGCCGGAATTTTCTTTTCCGAACGGTAAGGAACATTATTCTGCTGATTTTGATTCTGGGTACCTTCTGTTTCTGTATAACCGTAATTTTCCATTGCTAATTTATTTGTGATGAATAAACTGATTTCTGAATACGTCGGAAAAAACCCTTAAGAGTTACAGAATAACAGCTTAAATAATTACTTTCTGTAGCTTTTATGTGCTGAACGGAGTCAAAGAGTTTATCGGCTTCCTCTATAAAAAATTACAAAAAATAAGTCTGCCGCTTAAAAAACTACAGGTACATTTCATTATCTAAAATTTGAATTCAAAAAAACTTTATCTTTGCTCCTATGATTTTACGAGGAGAAAACTTAATCAAAGAATACGGTCCTAAAAAAGTAGTAAAAGGCGTTTCTGTACAGGTTCAACAGGGAGAAATTGTTGGTTTGCTTGGTCCCAACGGAGCAGGAAAAACCACTTCGTTTTATATGATCGTAGGACTGGTTAAGCCTACTTCAGGGAAAATTTTTCTCGATAAACAGGAGATTACTACCGATGCTATGTATCGCCGTGCCCAAAAGGGAATAGGCTATCTGGCGCAGGAAGCTTCAGTTTTCAGAAAACTGTCTGTAGAAGAAAATATTATGGGTGTTTTACAGCTTACGAAACTTTCAAGACGTGAGCAGCAGATTAAATGTGATGAGCTGATAGAAGAGTTCTCATTACAGCACGTACGTAAAAACAGAGGAGACCTTCTTTCCGGGGGAGAAAGACGTAGAACAGAAATTGCCCGCTGTCTGGCCACAAGCCCGAACTTTATTCTTCTCGATGAACCTTTTGCCGGAGTAGACCCGATTGCGGTAGAAGATATCCAGAAAATTGTAAGAAGCCTTGTAGATAAAAATATCGGTATCCTGATCACAGATCACAATGTACAGCAAACCCTGGCCATCACCAATAAAACATACATCATGTTTGAAGGGAAAATCCTTAAAGAAGGGCTTCCGGAAGATCTTGCCAACGATCCACAGGTAAGAGAGGCTTATCTTGGTGAAAACTTTGTGTATCAGAGTATTTTAGACAAACCGAAAAAGAAAAAGTATATTTACAATATCTGGGCAGGTAACTTTGACTCTAAAGCCCAGCTGCAGGGATTTGTAGATGAAAATTTCGGACAGTATGATGATTTAAGATTAATGTACGGTTTCGAAGACATCAGCTTTGCATCGCTTGCCAACTCTGAGATTGAACATATTTTCAATGATGTAGTAGATAAAAATGCTAATAATTCATTTGTTTTCCAAAGAAAGGAACTGACTTCCCAGTACCCTCTGGAACAGGCACAGGCTGAATCCAAAGCCGCCAGCAAACCAGAGCTGCATTACCTTACAACCTACTTCTACGAAGGATAAAAATTAAATCAGTTGTAAAAAGTATTTGCTGAAAAATAGAATAAAACGTACCTTTTCTCTCGGAAACGGTACGTTTTTTAGTTAAAATAACTTCTATGGCAAAACCCTTCAACAGAACAGTTACTTTATTTGGGATCTATAAACAGCTCGTTCCATTTATAAAACCTTACCGTTTAATGATTTACGGGACGCTCTTTCTTACTTTTTTAGGAGCTCTCGCAGCGCAGGTCAATCCTATTGTATTAAAATATACAGTAGATGAGGTGACAAAGCTTACCCATCTTCCGCATCCGATGTCTGAAGGGATTCATATCCTGGTAGTGATCTCTATTATTTTACTGGGAAAAGAGCTGCTTAATATTTTTATTAATTTCGGACAGAAATTTTACGGTGAAAAAATAAGGATCAATGTAAGTTCTGTTCTGGCGCAGTCTGCTATTGATAAAATACTGATGTACCGGGTGGCGTATTTCAATGATGAGAATCATGAATCCGGGAAACTACAAATCAGGATAGACCGGGGAATAGAAAGTTTAACAAGGCTGGTGCAGAATTTTTTCATCGATATACTGCCGCTTTTTTCCAATGCCATTATTGCCCTGATCATTATGTATATGCAGAATGTATATGTGGGATTGGTTTCTACGATCATTGTTCCTATCTATTTTTATATAAGTTCATTACAGGCAAAAAAGCTTGGAGGTGTGCGCCGCCAGCTAAGAAACCAAAGGGAGAGAAAAACTTCAGGGCTTTTGAACCTGATCAATTCTATTATGGTGATCAAAAGTTTTGTCCGTGAAAAATTTGAAGGTAAAAAACAGTATGATCTGCAGATGAAACTGATGGAAAGCCAGATGTTCACCAGAAAAACCAACTTTATTTATGACGGTTTAAAAACCTTTATTGAACAGTTTGGTGTGGTTTTAATTATTCTTCTGACCGTTTATCTGGTACTGGATCAGCAGATGACTATTGGTGCGATCATGCTTCATATTATGCTGTTCAATAATATATCAGCGCCTATACGCCAGCTGCACAGAATTTATGATGATATGAATGATGCCATGATCTATGCTGAAGGTTATTTTGAAATCCTTAATGCAGACGATGAAAAAGAACCAAACGGCACATTTGTAGAAAAGGAAATCAAAGGTAATTTTGAATTAAGAAATGTAGATTTCAGCTATCCGAACGGAACAAAAGCCCTGCACGATGTTTCCATGAAGATAGAAAACGGAAAAACAACAGCTCTGGTAGGTTTAAGTGGTGCCGGAAAATCAACGGTGATCAATCTTCTCTGTAAATTTTACCTTCCGGATTCCGGGGAGATTTTATTGGATGGAATTAATTTAAATAATTATGATAACACGTTTCTGAGGGACGATCTTGGCCTGGTATTACAGAAAAACCATATTTTTCAGGGAAGTATTGAGGACAATATCCGTTATGGCGACATGAATGCCAGTTTTGAGGAAATTCAGGAAGCTTCAAAAAAAGCATATCTTCATGATCAGATTCTCGATCTTCCGGATGGTTATCAGCATGATGCTACCCAGCTATCCGGCGGCCAGCAGCAGAGAATTGCCATTGCCAGGTTATTCCTGAAAGATCCACCTATTATTTTCCTGGATGAGCCAACTGCCAGCCTGGATGCTATTGCTACCGAGCAGATCAAAAATTCACTGGATGCCATCAAAGAGGGCCGTACAGTAGTTATTATTTCCCACTCCCTTTCACAGATCCTGGATTCGGATACTATTTATGTGATGAAAAAAGGAAGAGTAGTGGAAAGTGGAACTCATGACGAACTGGTTCAGATGAATGGAACTTACCGCGAGATTTTTGATGCGTCGGCCAGAAGCTTAAATCTGGATAAGCTGGTGAACTCCTTTAAAGATAATTGATCTTTACGCTTTATTGCCTGCAGATCACACTGATTTTGCAGATTTTATGAATCTGTTGAATTCAATTAATCTGTGAGAGAATATTTTTTTAATTCTAACAAGATTATAGAAAATTTCTTGTTTTTAAATCATAATTTATATTTTCCAGACGAAAAAAGATTGATAGATTTGTCCTATCAATATGAACGATCACTATCTTAAAAAACTCGACAGGGTAACGGCTATTCTCACCCAGTTACAGTCAAAACCGACCGTAAGGGCTCAGGACCTTGCTGCAAAATTTGATGTCAGCATCCGTACGATCTACCGGGATGTGAAAACGCTGGAAAATGCAGGGATTCCCATTATAGGAGAAGCTGGAAACGGCTATTCCCTGATGGATGGCTATAAGCTTCCCCCTATTATGTTTACAAAAGAGGAGGTGTTAAGTTTTATCACTGCGGAAAAACTGATGCAGAAATTTTCTCACCAGAGCCTTGGAGATCATTATCAGATGGCCATGGAAAAAGTCCGTTCTGTGCTTCGGAATTCGGATAAAAATCTGATCCGGAATATTGAAAAACAGATTGATGTTTATCATCATCATCCACAGACAAATGATACTATCAAAAATGTGATTCCCACCATTCTGGAAAGTATTGCGGATAAAACACAGCTGATCATTGAATATAAAACAGTGGATTCCCGGGTCACAAACAGAACCATTGAAGCAGTCGGTATTTTCTTTGAATTCAATTACTGGTACATTATGGCTTTCTGTACCATGAGAAAAGACTTCAGGCAGTTTCGTGTCGACAGGATTCAGCAGATATTCAAAACACAGAATCCTTTTTCGCAGGAATACGGACAGATCAATGATTACAGAAGATATTCAAACGGCGAGAAAACCAGAGTCAGACTTTTAGTTGAAAAAAAAATAATAGGACATATCGTAAATTCCAGGAGATATTATGGGTTTATTGAAGAAAAGGAAACGGAAAATGAAATGGAAATGATCTTTGATACGGAATGGATAGATGAAGGTTTTCCGAGGTGGCTGATCACTTTTGCGGATTACGCAACTATTTTGGAGCCGGAATCTTTAAAAACAAAGCTTAGGAATCTGCTGGAAAATATTTCAAAAAGAATGGAATAAGAAATATAAGCTCCGGCTTCACGAATGTGAAGCCGGAGCTTTAGAAATTTATATAATTTGAATAAAAGTTTTGCTTAACTGAACGACAGAATCAAAAACAACAAAATCTGCGGTGTCTATATTGAATGGATGGATAATTTGAATGGGTTTTGCAATTCTGCAGTTACTCTTTTTGTCTGAGTTGAATCATAATTTTCAGTTTAAACAAAGGCATCAGTGATCCTAGAATCTCTCCCAAAAAAAAGGAGGTTCAATTCCTAATGCTCTCAGATACGTATACCCTTGTCCACGGTGATGAATTTCATTGTCTACGAAATAAAGAATATTCTGATATACCGGAAATTCATACTGCCCGAATAAGTTGAAAGTTTCCTGGAAACGTTCTTCAGTAATCTGGCTGAAATAACGGTTGATCACTTCTGTTTCTTCATCCCATTTTTTCAGGAGTTCTTCTTTGGTTTTTGGATTGAAGCCTTCCTCATTGTAGGCCTCCATGTTTTTGTTCACGATTCCTTTTAAAGCGGGCCCGCCGATGCTGATCAGCTCTACTGCCAGTTTTGCGAAAGGTCTCATACCACCTACAGAAAACTCAAATAATTCTTTCTCAGGAAAAGCATCTATTACTCTTCTTGTCAGGTTTCTGTGGCCTTGCCAGTGCTCTAATAATTGATCAGATGTCATGAATTGTTTTGTGGCTGTTGCTGTAGTTGTCATAATTGTATTGTTTAGTTTGTTATTGTTGATACAAAGGTATGACAGGGTTATGACAACAGTTTGTCAGTAGGATTTTTGATATTAAAAAAATATTTTATTTCTTTACTGAAATATCTGTACCTGTTTTTCCGTTAGAGAGAAAGTGTATGGGTAAAAAGTAATTGATCCCTATTAGAATTTTAAAATGAAGAAGTATATTTTACCTGTCATTTCTGCTCTTTTATTAATATCATGTAATAAAATTGAAGAAAAAATTGACCAGACCGTTCAGAAAACAACCGAAACCGTACAGCAGAAAGCTCAGCAGGCAGTTGAAGAAACAGTAAAGAAAACAGTCAGTGAATCAATTAATTCTTTAACGAATTCCGAGGATGTAAAATTCAACCAGGTATTTCCTGATGGAGGAAAGCCTGTAGTTTCAGAAGATACCGGAAAGAAATTTAAATTTCCCAACGGTTCCGAAGGGTATATTTTCAAATATAAATCGGATATCGCAGTATTGCTTCCTTTCCTGGAAAAGCAGCCTTCTTCCGACGAAAACAAATCAGATAAAACAGCCCGTAAAATAGACGGCCAAAGCATCATTGACAAAATAAGTTTTGTCTCAAAATTTCTTCCTGAAAATACCTTTGACGCCGGCTTTTTGGAAGATATTAAAAATGATAAAAGTATAGAATATTATAAGCTGAAAAGATTTCCAAACACCAGTACAATAATCTATAACCCCAAAAACCAGACCATCATACAATACGTAGAGGTAAATAAATAATTTGTAAGTGACCGGATTCTTTCCGGTCATTTTTTGTACACAGTCATTGTAAGCCATTCGCGAAGCAATCTCAATCTGTTGAAAACTGCGTATGAGACGGAATGAAATCTTTTTTATTTCTAATGTCTACTCATCACTTTTTCAGACAGAATAGGAAGTTATTGCTATTTCTTTTTCAGATTATTAATAAGACATTTTATGTTTCGTAAATCAAGTTTTATTTTTTATAAAATAATATGTTTTGCATAAGTTGGGAAAGGTATTTTCGTTATATGTTTATTTTTTGTATTTAATGTTTATATTTTCACTAGATTTATTAAATTATTAACAATGATATGAAAAGAAAATTATTTAATAAAAAAATCTATGTATTAGTATTAAGCGGAGCTGGTACTATGGTATATGCCCAGGAAGGTGTAAAGGAAAACAATATAGATGAAGTTGTGGTTACTACAGGTAGAACTAAGCCTAGAACCATAATTACATCAGCAAATCCTATTGATAATATTTCGGCAGTACAGCTAAAATCCACAGGACAAATTACTTTTGATAAAGCCTTAACGTACGCGGTACCATCTTTTAATTCATCACAACAAACCGTTTCCGATGCAACAGCTCATTTTGATCCGGCAGATTTAAGAGGATTAGGGCCTTCCAGAACATTAGTTTTGGTTAATGGTAAAAGAAAAAATCAAAGTGCTTTAATTTATGTAAATGATACGCCGGGAAAAGGTGAGGTAGGTACGGATCTGAAAAGTATTCCATCTGCTGCCTTACAGAATGTAGAAGTATTGAGAGATGGTGCATCTGCACAATATGGCTCTGATGCTATTGCAGGAGTGATCAATATTATTCTTAAGAACAGCGTTGGAAAAAGTACAGTCAATCTTTTTTCAGGTATTACTTCAGAAGGAGACGGCTTTAATATCGGAGCAGATTTTAATACAGGAATCAGAGTGGCAAAAAATGGAAGTTTGAATCTTACATTGGGATATTCTTCCCAAAATAAAACTAACCGTGCAGGTTCTATTACAAAAGATGAACTTTTTGGTGTTGAAAATGCCTGGACGCAGGCTAATCCTGGTTTAGGAATGATTATAGGGCAGCCGGAGACAAAAGTTGCTAATATGTTTGTCAATTTTGAATTGCCAACAGGTGAAACAGGTAAATTTTATGCTTTTGGTGGGACAACTTACAGAAATGGGACTAGTTATGGATTGTATAGAACGCCCTATTGGGTAACTTCAGATTTTGGTTTATTAACTCCAAAAGGACAGCCTTACAATGGATTTCAACCGGAATTTAAAACAGATGTTTATGATTATAATTTAACCTCCGGGTGGAAAGGCATGTTTGGAAAATGGAATTTTGATGGAAGCGCAACCTTTGGCTCTAATGCAGTAGATTATGTTGTAGGAAATACCATTAATACGTCTTTGGGTGCAAATTCACCAACCCGTTTTAAGGCAGGTGGGCATCAGTTCAGTAATATTATAGGAAACATAGATATCAACCGAGATTTTGGTGCGCTTGTTTTAGGAGCTGGAGCTGAAGTGCGCAATGAAAACTATCAGGCGAAGGCAGGAGAAGAGGCATCTTATATAGGAAGTGGTGCAGAATCGTTTCCAGGACTGCAGTCTCAAAATGAAATCAATAAAAATCGTCAGAATATTGGAGCTTATATCAATGCTGAATGGGATGTTACGAAAAATTTATTAGTTGGAGGAACTGTGAGATATGAAAATTTTAGTGATTTTGGAAATAATGTTTCCTGGAAAGGAAATGCAAGATATAAGTTTTTAGATGATAAATTAGTGTTCCGTGGGTCTGTTTCTACAGGATTTCGAGCACCTTCATTACACCAAATTTATTATTCCAATGTTCAAACCAAAATTACAGGGAATACTGTAGCTAATCAGGGTACTTTTAACAATGACTCTCAGATTGTAAGATCTGATCTTGGGGTACAAAAATTAAATGCTGAAAAAGCCTTTAACATTACTGGGGGATTTGCCGTAAAACCTTTTAAAAACCTGACGATTACAGCAGATTATTATAGAATAAAAATTAAAGACCGGGTACTTTTCTCAGGAGATATTGGTTACAAAACCGGTGCTCCGGGTAATCCGGATATAACAAACCCTGTGGAAGTAATATTAGACAATAATAAAATAACCTCCCTGAAGTTTTTCACTAATGCTGTAAATACAGTTACTGAAGGGATAGATTTCGTAGCTAATTATTATACTTCCGCTATTGGCAAAGGAAGATTGGGAGTTATTGCTGCCTTCAATTATAACGAAACTAAAATAGTAGATAATATTGCCGTTCCGCCTATTTTGGCTGAAAATGGTTACTCAGAAAACTTTTTTGATAGAAAAGAACAATCTAGAATTACCTCTGCAAGGCCAAAAACAAAAACTATTCTTAGTCTTTCGTATGACATTTCAAAGTTTAACTTTAACCTTAATAATACTTATTTTGGTTCTGTTACATGGCAGCATGCAGCTGATCCTGCCAAAGATCAGATATTTTCTGGTAAGGTAATTACAGACATCGTTTTAACATATAAAATCACCAAAGATCTTAAAGTTTCCGGAGTCGTAAATAATTTATTTAATATTTATCCGGATGTAATAGACAGCAAAGGAGATGTAGTAACAGATCTTGGGGGAAGGTTCAAATATCCTTGGGAGGTGAATCAGTTCGGATTTAACGGAACAACTTTTCAGCTAAATGTTAATTATACTTTTTAATCTACAAATAAAGGAATTGGCGTTTGCTTTGTCATGCTTACCAAAGGGCAGGCAATCTCAAAAGATATAAAACCCCATATGTACAAATATTAACTGACATTAATTCCTAATGTCAGTTAATATTTTTCAGATAGAATAGGAAGTTATTCCTACATTTTACTTTATACATTGTACAAAATAAAGTATTTTAGTAGTATGAAAATTTATACTAAAACAGGAGATAAAGGACAGACCGCTTTATACGGCGGCACAAGGGTTTCCAAAGCCAGTGCAAGGGTAGACAGCTACGGAAATATAGACGAGCTTAATTCATTCATTGGTATTTCTAAAAGTCATATTGAAGATGAAGAAGTTTTGAAGCAGTTGAAGAAAATTCAGTTTGATCTGTTTACGGTAGGTTCGGAAGCTGCAACCCCGGTTGATAAATTAATGCTGGCCAATGGAAAATCACGTCTGCCATTAATCATTTCAGACACTGAAATTGAAGAGCTGGAGCAGTGGATGGATGCTTTTGAAGAAAAACTGGAGCCTCTGCAATACTTTATACTTCCCGGTGGCGGAAAACCGGCAACATTTTTACATGCTGCAAGAACCATCTGCAGAAGAGCAGAACGTTCTCTGGTTTTCTTAAACGAATCTGAAGAAGTACGTCCAGAACTCATCAAGTACCTGAACAGGCTTTCTGATTATCTTTTTGTTCTGGCAAGATACATTTCAAAGATCAACAACGAACCGGAAGAATACTGGAATCCGAATGAAAGATAAAGCATTACTTTTCATTAACGGAGACCCTCCAAAAAACTTTCCAGATCCGGATCAGTATGGCTTAATTGCCTGTACAGACGGTGCTTTTCATTATTTAAAGCAGTTAGCTTTTCCCTTAGATAAACTCGACTTTATTTCCGGTGATTTCGATTCCCATTCGGGAGCAGACGAAGACGTTTACCAGGAAAAATTTATTCTTACTCTGGATCAGGATAAAACAGATTTTCATAAAGCTTTGGAGATTATTTTAGAAAAAGGATGTCTTTCTGTTGATGTTTTCGGAGGAAGCGGCGGCGAGCAGGATCATTTTTTAGGGAATCTTACCGTTGCTTATGGGTTTAAAGACCGGCTGAAGATAAAATTCTATGATGATTTTTCTGAATATTATTTTATTCCGAAAAAATTTAATATAAAAGGAGTTAAGAATAGAATGATTTCATTGTATCCTTTTCCTTCGGTTGAAAATATAACAACAACAGGACTGAACTGGCCATTAACAAACGGAAGTATGAGTATCACTTCAAGAATAGGAACAAGGAATTTTGCGGTGGAGGATGAAGTTTCTATTCAGTATCAATTGGGAGATCTGTTGCTTTTTGTAGGAATTAATGAATTAGAATATTCCGGAATATATTGAAACAATACATAAAAATATCGGTTCTGCTTCTCATGGCATTTTGTGTTTTCTCCTGTAAAACACAGAATTTTGCCCAACCTGAATATGGGGAAAATGAAACAGGTAATCCTATTGAAGTCAAAAAAGTATACAATTTCAGGACGGTAGGGAACATTAAAAATTCTGAAGGCAGAACTTTAAAAGCAGGAAAATTCTACAGAAGCGGTCATCTTCATAAATTGAAGAAAAGATCATTCAAAGAACTGCAGAGTCTGGGAATAAAAGAAGTCATTGATCTTAGAAATTCAAAAGAAATTTCTGATCAGCCGGACCAGCTTCCCGATGGTATCATTTATAAAAAATATTCAGCCTTTGCAGATAAAGGAGACCAGTTGACGCAGGCTAGGAAGCTTGTTTTAAAAGGAAAAGTTAACGGTTCCGATGCAGACAAGAGAATGATTGATTTCTACCGCGAATATGTAACGGAAAACCCGGAGGTGATCAAAAAAATCATCACTGAAATTCTGGAATCCGACCAGCCGGTTCTTTATCACTGTACCGCGGGAAAGGACAGAACAGGAATTACAACAGCTTTAATTCTGACTATTCTAAAATTTGATAAGGAAACAATTTATGATGATTATCTCCTATCCAATAATTACAGGAAAAAATTAGTCATGAAAAGGCTGAATCTTGCAGATCATCTGCATTTTCTATATCCCAAAATGGACGTGAAAGTCCTTGAAAAACTGAGCTGGGTGGAAATCGCTTATCTCGATGCAGCTTTTGATGAAATCAATAAGAAATACGGGTCCACGGACATTTATATTCAACAGGTGCTGGGGATTTCGATGGATAAGAGAGAAGAATATATTAAGAAGTTTACAAATTAATAATCTGTTCAGGGTTTTGCCTGGCCCTGTTTTGAAATTTATAATAAATTTAACGCTTAAAAATCAAACTTTTTTAGCAATTTTGCATTTCGTAATTCACTTGTCAAGAAATGAAAATAAAGTACTCGGAACTTATTGATCAGACATTATATTTTCCTACGGAAGAATTTAATGTTTCTGAGAACAATTTGTTATTTCACGATGTTCCTTTAATGGAAGTCGTTGAAAAATTTGGCACCCCGCTAAAAATTAGCTATCTGCCAAGAATTTCTCAAAACATCCAGAAGGCAAAAAGCTGGTTCAGGGAAGCTTTTGAGAAAGCCGAATATAAAAAGAATTATACCTACTGCTACTGTACAAAATCCAGTCATTTCAATTTTGTGCTTGAAGAAGCTCTTAAAAACGATATCTCTATCGAAACTTCTTCAGCATATGATATGGATATTGTAAAATCTCTTTATGAGAAGGGCAAAGTAGATAAAAATATTGAAGTCATTTGTAATGGATTCAAGACCGATGATTATCTGGTGAAAATTTCAGAAATGATCAACAGCGGTTTTGAAAATATTACCCCTATTCTGGATAACTACCGTGAGCTGGATAAGCTTACAGAAAGTATTGATACCACTTTTGATATTGGGATCAGAATTGCTTCAGAGGAAGAACCTAAATTTGAATTCTATACCTCAAGATTAGGGATCGGATACAGAGATATTATTCCTTATTACAGCCAGAAAATTGCCGAGCATCCGAATGCAAGACTGAAAATGCTTCACTTCTTCATTAATACGGGGATCAAGGATACTGCCTATTACTGGAACGAATTGTACAAATGTCTCCGTGTATATGCACGTTTGAAGAAGATTGCTCCGGAAGTGGATTCACTGAATATTGGTGGCGGGTTCCCGATAAAAACATCGTTAAACTTCGAGTACGACTATCAGTATATGGTAGAGGAGATCGTTTCTCAGATCAAGAAATTCTGTGAAGAGGAAGGGGTGGAAGAACCTAATATTTATACGGAGTTCGGAAGCTTTACAGTAGGGGAAAGCGGTGCCAACCTTTATAAAATTATCTCTCAGAAACGTCAGAACGACAGAGAGAAGTGGAACATGATCGATTCTTCATTCATGACCACACTTCCTGACACATGGGCGATTTCAAGACACTTTATTATGCTTCCTTTAAACAGATGGGAAGATACCTATGAAAGAGTATTCCTTGGTGGATTAACCTGTGATTCAGATGATTATTATAATTCTGAACAACATACGAATGCCATTTATCTGCCTGTTTTCAGTGATACAAAGCCTCTGTATATCGGATTTTTCCATACAGGAGCGTATCAGGAAACAATTGGAGGATATGGCGGTGTTCACCACTGTCTGATGCCTCAGCCAAGACACGTCCTGATTCAGAAAGACGAAAACGGTGAGCTTCAGTATGAGGTTTTCCGTGAAAAACAGGAACCTGAAGATATTCTGAAAATTCTGGGTTACTAGTTGAGGAATGGAAATGACGAAGTATTGCATCTTCATAATCTTAACAACTTAAATTGCTTCTTAATGTTTCAATTTTAACCATTAAGGTTTTGTTAAGGTTAAGAATAACTTCATTAAGAAACTCTCTGCAAGCGCAATAAAAAATAAAGCTCTCAAATCGTTGAGAGCTTTTTCCTTTTAAAAATATTTTGAAAGCTTATCAAGCTCCAGTTCTTCATAATCCGTAACCACGATATCTGCTAAAGTATAATCCTGATTTTTTGAATGCGGGCTTCTGTAGGCAGCGCAGAAAATTTTCGCTCTGTTGGCAGCGAGGATCCCGTTGGTGGAATCTTCAATGACCATACAGTTTTCTACCGGTTCTTCTGCCATTTGGGCCGCAAGCAGGAATACTTCAGGATGAGGTTTGGACTCCTTTAGGGCGGCACCGCTTATTTTCCCGCTGAAATATTCTTCAAGCCCAAACTTTTCAAAAACCATGTTGATAGTCGTCATTGTAGCCGAAGAGGCAAGGATGAGCTTAATACCGCTTTCATGATAATGTTGAATTAATTCCCTTACTCCAGGAATCAGATCGAATTCCTCATCATTATCAAAATAATCTTTGAAATATGATCTTTTAATTCCGGCAATGGCTTCGTGGGTATGGTTTAAACTATATTTCTGGATCAGCGTTTCACAGACTCTTTTTGTGGAGGCCCCTGTGAAAGAAGTATAGAGGTCTTCAGAAACGGCAATTTCCAGTTCGTCGAAGGTGGCAAAATAAGCTTTTCTGTGCAGTGGTTCCGTATCTACAATAACCCCGTCCATATCGAAAAGAACAGCTTTTAAGGACATATTTTGTTTTTTTACAAAAATAACTTTTAAAATTTAAACATTAAAAAGATTTTATAATTAACCTGAGTTCGGGATAAGAAATACCTGAAAACAATTGTATTTTTATCGCAAAGGCAAATAAAGTAGATTTTTTGACATGTTAATAAGAAAAACAAGGGCATTTCATTTGGCAAAGTAAGACCAATATATTCCCTGTATTGCTTACCAATAAGTGAAACGGCTCTGTCTATCTTAAAAAATCAAATGAATGCTTTTTAAAGCTTTGTTTATCCTTGCGTTTAATTTTATCCTTATCCCGAATTCAGGTTAATTAAAAAATTCCGCACTCACTACTCTTGATTTATAACTCAACGACTATTTTGTATCTTTGTGAAATCATTGAATCTTTAAATCATTTAAATTTTTAAATAAAACATGAGAACATACGCAGGAATTCCTGAAGAAAATGCAACACTGGAAAACTCTAAAGTAATGCTGGTAACCGTTCCTTACGATGGGACTTCAACATGGGGAAAAGGAGCTGATAAAGGTCCTAAACTATTCCTTGATGCTTCCGAAAATATGGAGCTTTATGATATTGAAACAGGAACTGAACCTTATCTTGACGGAGTGTACCTGGCTGGAGAAATTTCTGAAAATTCTACCCCTGAGGCGATGACAGAAGCCGTTTACCAGAAAACCAAAGAGCTTTTGAACAATGAAGGAAAGGTATTTACTCTTTTCGGTGGTGAGCACTCGGTTTCTATCGGTTCTATCCGTGCGGTAGGAGAGAAATTTGAAAACCTTACTGTTCTTCAGCTGGATGCCCACACAGACTTACGTCCGGAATTTCACGGTTCTACTTCCAACCATGCCTGTGCGGTTTTTGAAGCCAATCAGAAGCATAATCTGGTTCAGGTGGGAATCCGTTCTATGGACGTAGAAGAAGCTCAGTATCTGCCGGAAGGAAGAGTGTTTTTTGCCCATGAAATCGCAAATAACGACAACTGGATCAATGATGTTTTAGAAAAAGTTTCAGGAAACGTATATATCACCATCGACCTTGATGCTTTTGACCCGTCAATTGCTCCTTCTACAGGAACTCCGGAACCGGGTGGACTTCAGTGGTATCCGACTTTGGAATTATTGAAAAAAGTATTTGAAAAATGTAATGTAGTGGCGTTCGATATTGTAGAATTAATGGATTCTCCGATGGCTAAGCCAACTGCTTTCCTTGCAGCTAAGTTATATTACAAAATGCTTGCTTACAACCATATTTATAACAACAACTAAAATTCCGCAAGAATCAGATTTTTTCTGCCCTGTATTCTTTGGAAATTTGTGAGGTAAAAAAGAAACACTATGTCCGCACAAAGTCAGATAGATTATAACAGAATTGCCAAAGCGATAGAATATATCCAGAGCAATTTCAGGCTTCAGCCAAGTTTGGAGGAAGTGGCAGAGAATATTCACTTGAGTCCGGCTCATTTTCAGAAGATATTTACGGAATGGGCAGGAACAAGTCCCAAGAAATTTTTACAGTTCATCAGTCTTGAACATGCTAAAAATTTACTGAAGGAAGAGAAAGCGACTTTATTTGATACGGCCTATGAGACGGGACTATCCAGCACAAGCAGGCTTCATGACCTCTTTGTGAATATAGAAGGAATGTCTCCGGCGGAATATAAAAACGGCGGAAAAAGCCTGAACATCAATTACAGTTTTTCCAAAAGTCCTTTTGGATATGTAATGGCAGCATCTACCGAAAAAGGGATCTGCTATATGGCTTTTGAAGACGATAAAGAAACAGCATTGGGAAATTTGAAACTGAAATTCCCCAATGCTTCTTTTTTTGAAACACAGGATGTCCTGCAAAAAAATGCCCTGTCCATATTTGATAAAGACTGGACGAAGCTCAACACGATTAAATTACATCTAAAAGGTACCGATTTCCAGCTTAAAGTCTGGGAAAGTTTACTTTCTATTCCAATGGGAAAACTTTCCACCTACGGAAATCTCGCTGAAAAAATAGGAAATCCGAAGGCATCCAGAGCTGTCGGAACAGCGATTGGGAGTAATCCTGTAGCTTTTCTTATTCCATGTCACCGGGTGATCCAGTCTACGGGAAATCTTGGCGGTTACCGATGGGGAAGCGGCAGGAAACAGCTGATCGTGGGGTGGGAAAGTTCAAAGGTGTACGCTGGAGATTCTGTTTTGCCTTCATCTGATTTAAGTTTTGGCTAAAGCCAGAGTGATGTTTTTTTATTATAAAACGGACTAAAGTCCGTTCCTATTGATGTAAATATTGCAAATCATATATTTAGAATAAATTTTAGATTTTTTCAAAAACTTAAATGCACTTTATTCAATGCTTTAATAATAACTTAAAAAACTAAAGTCTTAAAAACTTTTGCGACTTTTGTGGTTAAAGAATTAATTAAAGTCATTAATACATTTTACGAATCAAAATCATGAACAGCCTGTTTGAAGAAATATCAGAATATCCTTTGAATATCCTCCCGCATGACGGAACGGTCCACTATTACGGGAAGGTTTTCAGTAAAGATAAATCCGACTTTTTTTATGATTATCTGCTGAATCAGATCCCATGGGAAAATGATGAAGCGGTGATCTTCGGAAAATTGATTTTAACGAAAAGAAAAGTAGCCTGGTTTGGCGAAAAGGCCTTTGAATATACGTATTCAAAGCGAACAAAACTGGCGAAATTCTGGACTCCTGAACTCGTGGAATTAAAGAAAAAATGTGAAGAAGTTTCAGGGGAAACCTACAATTCCTGTCTTCTTAATCTATATCATGATGGAAGTGAAGGAATGGCTTATCACAGCGATGGCGAAACCGATCTTAAGAAGCACGGTGCTATTGCCTCCCTGACTTTCGGTGCCGAAAGAAAGTTTTTATTTAAACATAAAACAACGAAAGAAAAAGTCGAAATATTTCTTGAAAACGGCAGCCTGCTGATCATGAAAGGAACAACGCAGGAAAACTGGCTGCACAGGCTTCCACCGACCACAAAAGTGAAATCTCCAAGGGTAAACCTTACTTTCAGAACGATTGAGGAATGAAATAAAGTTGCTTCGAGTGTCTCAGCCACCATTTATGTTAAGAATGGCATTTTTTCGTTTATGACGGGATAGTACAACTGGTGGCTGAGGCACTCGAAGCCACCTGTTGTATATATAAAAAAAACGGTCGCTGAGGTTTCCCAAGCGGCCGGTTTTTATGTTTTATAAACTAATATTTGTACTATCACTGGTGGCTGAGGCTCTCGAAGCCACGCTACTTTCTTTTTTTATTTCAATACTTCAGCTTCAATAGAACTGTCATTGTACACTTTGATAAAGGCTTTCGTATAATCGTCTTTTGTTGCAAAATTTGGATTCTCCATAAATTTCTGAGGATTTACAGCAAAAAGAGGCCACCATGTACTGCTGATCTGGATCTGGATCCTGTGGCCTTTCTTGAAAGTATGCATCACATCCTGCAGTCTGAAATTCACCGCAGTTTTTTGGTTAGGTACTAATGCTTCTCCCTTCTCTCTTGAATTTCTGAATCTGGCAGGCATAATCTCGCTTCTTACCATTTGATGATAGTTGGGATAGATCACACCGTCTTTCTTTTCTGCCGGTTTAAAATCTTCAGGGTAAACATCAATCAGCTTTACTGCAAAATCTGCATCTGTAGAAGAAGAAGCAATATTTAGTTTAGCCATGATTTCTCCTGCAAAACTGATGTCTTCTGTTAAAACATCCGTTGTAAACGTCAGAACGTCTGGTCTGCCAACGGCAAATCTCTGGTCTTCTGACATATAATTCTGAGGGGTAAAACCATTAAAATCTTTCAGATTGTCAGAGCTTAAAACCGGATTGTTCGGATCGCTGTAGTACTCTGAAAAGCCTTGTCCTGCTGTTTTTTTCAATGTTCCGTCAGATAAGTAGAAATTGACCTTCTGAGCATTCTTTGGAGGATAAGCTGCAAATTCTCTCCATTCTTTAGATCCTGTATCATACATCAGAGCTTCCGGAAGCCCGGCATCTTCTTTCGTGTTTCCTTTTAAATAATGATTGAAAAATTTAGTTTCAATATTCTTTTGGTAATACGTTGCAATGCTGTCACCGAAATAAATCTGGTTGTGGAAATGTTTTCCCTGCTCCTGTGCCCATGCTCCGTGGGAGAAAGGACCCATTACAATCGTGTTTTTAGCTTTCGGGCTTGTTTTTTCTATGGTTTTGTAAATATTCAGCGGTCCTGAAAGATCTTCTGCATCAAACCAGCCTCCAACAGTCATTACGGCATGGCTTACATTCTTTAGATGGGGAAGAAGATTTCTTTTCTGCCAGTATTCATCATAATTAGGATGATTCATGATCTCCGTCATGAAGAAATTGTTTTTATAATGTTTTTCATAGCCGTCCTTTAAAGTTCCCATATCCCTGTAAAACTTAAGCCCGTCTTCCGAAGTCTGCTTTACGAAAGTATCCATATACCATGCTTTATTTTCAGGCTTTGTTTTCTGAATCCCAAAAACAGGGAAGGTTCTGAAATAGCCCAGCATAAATCTGCCGTTGTGAAGAAAATCATCATTCCAGAAATCCGAAATGGGAGCCTGAGGTGACGAAGCTGCCAAAGCCGGGTGTTGTGCCAATATTCCTGCCGCAGTATAAAATCCCGGGTACGAAGTTCCGTACTGGCCGGCTTTTCCGTTATTGTCCTTGATGTTTTTCAAAAGCCATTCTATCGTGTCATATGTATCTGTACTTTCGTCCACATCTTTTTTTGTTTTGCGGTCCACCTGAGGGGTCATATTGGTAAAAGTACCTTCACTCATATATCTTCCGCGCACATCCTGGAATACAAAAATATACTTATCCTTCATCAGGAACTGGTTAGGCCCCAGCTTGGTTTTGTATTCATTTTCACCGTAAGGAGCAATGCTGTAGCAGGTTCTCTGCATCAGGAAAGGATATTTGTTCTTATTTGAAATATCTTTCGGAACATATACGGCTGTAAAAAGTTTTACGCCGTCACGCATCGGGATATAGAATTCCTTTTTGGTGAAATTATCTTTTACGAAAGTATCCTTCTGATCTTTGCTCTGTGCCATTCCAAGGATAAAAAAGAAAATAAATAAAATTGAAATATGGATCTTCATAAATAAAATTTACCGCTAATTTAGAAATAAAATGGCTTCAATTATACCTATAGCTATAATCTTTCACTGGAAAATACAGAAGAATACGAAATTAGCGCTTCGTTTTCAATTTAAAATCTGCGGGAGATTTACACTCGCAGTTTACAGATTGAGCAGAGGCTCTAAAGTAAGATAAGAACTGTTCCTAATTACTGCATTTTCTTTCCTGCAAATTTGTTAAGCTTCATACTGATGGAAAACATGATATAACGCTTCAGGATAAGGTCCTCACGGTCTTCAAAATAGGCATTGGAAATAGTTCTTCTTACACTTTGGTTTTGGTTCAGCACATCATAAATCTTCATTTTTGCGGTAAACTGTTTATTAAAGAATGAATATCCTAAACTCGTATTCCAGAAATAAAAGTCTTTTTTAAAACCAGGGGCAATATTAGAATTCGTGTTGTATTCAAAATCATTTCCGAAAACCAGTCTGCTTTTGAAAAGATAATTGGTGAGTTCCAGCTTCAGGGCCTGGCTTGCCGTGTTTACATTATCGATGCTGTAATTCGTATATTTTGAAAAATTATAGCCCAGTCTGTACGATGGTTTTATAGTGAATTTATCCTTAAGCTCATACGTAAGATTGATCCCCGGATTCAGACTGTACGAATCACTGGTAAAAAGCTGCCCGTTGATATATCCTTTGTTGTAATTGTACTGCATATTGAATTTTGGATTCACAGATACCTTGCTGGTCTTCCACTTAAAACTTTTGCTGAAACCTCCTCCGGCATTGAAGCTCTTGTTTCCGCTTATGTTGTCATACGTAACCAGCTGTTTTCCTGAACTGTCATATTTTGAGTAATTCACAATATCGTTATCCCTGTAGGTAAATCCGATGTTTACATAATAACTCATGTTTTTCACCATATTGTAATTATTAAAATACAGATAAGTATTGTTGGTCCATGTATTTTTAAGGTCCGGATTTCCGGTGGATGTGATCAGAGGATTGGAGGTATCCTCATAAGGAGTCAGCTGCTCTGCTCCGGGAATGCTAAAATCTGCGTAGTTAAAAAGACTTAACCTTTTATTTTCAGAAATTTCATACTGTACATTCAGATTATATCCCGGAAGCGCAAAATTTTTCTGAAGGCCGTAGTTCTGTCCATTAAAAACGGAATTGACTTTCATATCCGAAATATCAAGATTTAAAGACGCCCAGATATTGACTTTCTTTTTGTTAAGACTAAATGTAAGCTCAGGGGTGATCTTGTTGACCTTCTGCCTCATGCTGTTGGATAAAGCTGAATTGTATTCCGAATATTGCCCGGTTGCTATATCAAAATCGTTAACATCCCGGAGATCCCTTAAAATATTTGAGTTGTAATTCACCTCAAAGCTGACAGATGCAGAATCAGAAAGCGGCTCCGTATATCCGGCTCCGAAAGTATATGTATTATTCTGATTTTTGCTTTTGGCAAGTTGATTTCTGATGTCACTCGGATCATTACTCTGGTAAAATACCGTTTGGGACCGGTTAAGATTATCCCTGTTGGACTCAGAAATGGTTCCGGTCATTTTTGCATTCATGGAACGGCCTTTTTTTCTGAATTTTTTTGAAAAATATACAGACGGGTTGAATGAATTGCTTTCCGAATCACTACTGGTGTACGAATCGTTTTCGTTCAGGAGAGCGTTATCCCTTAATGTTGTTGATTTCGAATTATTGAAACTGAAACTTTTAGAATGGCTAAATCTTGGTGAAATATAAACACTGGACAGAGAATCCAGGCGGATTTTTACCGATGTGTCAAAACTGTACTGCTTGTTTTCGCTTTCTCCGTTGGTCTCAGAATTTGTTTTTAATGTATATTCCGGCAGCAGTGTCGTTCTGGAAACCTTGGATTTTGTTTCCATGTCAGAATCTGAATGCATTAAGCTGAAGGAATCAAGATCCGCATCTTTTCCCAATTTATCGCTGTAGTTGAAGCCAATGGTGGTCGATTTTTGAATTCCTTTACCCGTACCTCCGCCCTGGCTGTAATATGTAGTATTTCCCACCGTGGAAACAGAACCGCCCTGCATCATCCAGGAATTACGGCCGTTGCCCATACTGTCGAAAACCTCATCATTGGAAAACCCCTGTGAATTGATATTATTGGAAGAGGCAAGGAGACTTATTTTGGTGTCCTTTTTAAAATAGCTCAGCAGTCCGCTGCCTTCATAGCGTTTATCTGAACCATATCCCAGGGTAAGCCTGGAGATCAGTCCTTTATTCTTCTTTTCATCAATATTGAAATTGATGGTGGTATTATTGGATTTCGCAGTTTTTCCGCTCATTTCTTCCTCCTTCGTCTTAGTGGTGGTAAACTGGATATTTTTAATGAGATCAGCCGGGAGGTTCTGCAGGGCAATTTTTCCGTCTTTATCAAAGAAAGGTTTTCCGTTGATCATGATCTGGTCCACCTCCTTTCCGTTCACCGTAATTTTGCCTTCATTGCTGATTTCTACACCGGGAATCTGTTTCAAAAGTTCCTCAATTTTACTGTCAGGACGTACTTTAATAGAAGAAGCATTAAACTCTATGGTGTCTTTCTTGATTTTTACCGGAGAAACTGTAATTTTTACTTCATCAATACTGTTGATCTTGCTTTTTTCCAGTACAATATCTCCCAGAGAAAGAGATTGACTGATCTTATCCAGCCTTTTAGAATAGGACTGCAATTTTTCAGCATCTATTTTTAAAAAAGAAGGCTCATTCAGATGGTCTGTTTTCAGAGAGAACTTTCCTTCTTTATTGGTCGGCGTATAATTAATGATGGATGAATCCTTTTCTTTCAGAAGATAAACAGTGGCGTTTTCTACAGGCTTTTTGTCCGGGTCCGATACTTTTCCGTCGATATGCAGATTCTGGGCATGCAGGATTAAAACCGTAAATGCCAGCATCAGCATCGATAATACTTTCTTCATTAAATATCTGTTTTTTTATGAAGCGTAAAAGTATAAAAAAACATCCCCAAATGGAGATGTTTCGTAAATATTTATCAGAAGATTAACTACTTGAAAAATTAAGCTCTTAAATATCTTGAGTAAGCATAACCTTCCTGACCATCGTCAGTTTTTACTTTCCACCAGTCATCAGAAGTCTGCTCGATTAAAGTTACTGATGAACCTTTTGCAGCTTTTCCTACTACAGCAGCTTCAGTAGAAGGCTCCTGTCTGATGTTAAGATTAGAATCTTCCGTAGCTACCGTTAAAGAAGCTCCTGAAGTTAGTCCTGCCACCTGTACGTCAATATTGATATCTGAAGCCGAATAAGTGGAATCAATAGTTCCTAAAGCATTCCATACTGCATCTTTTGCTGCTGTATTGGAAGCATTTCCAGTAACATAAAGAATACCATCCTGCTCCTGAACCTGAAGGTTAGAAATTCCTGCAGACTGAGCTGCTGAAACTACGCTTGAATATTTATCTTGTAATGTGCTCATTTTAAAATTATTTTACCACTAGGTTATTGTTATACTTTCCGATTTTCAAGGCATCTACAGATTCTTTGATTTTTCTTGCCTGAAGAGCTGAAACATTTCCTGTAAGGGTAAGCTGTCCGTTTACAACCTCTACTTTTACAGAAGGGAAATCTTTAACAGCATCCTGAACTTTTTTCTGAACTGCAGGATCTACAGCAGATGTTGTTTCCACTGGTGCAGCAGTAACCGGAGCAGCTACAGTAGACATATCCATCACTTCTTTTACTCCTGTGATGGCTTTTAATTTTGCGATCATAGCATCCTTAGATTGCTGATCTTCGAAAGTTCCGCTTAAATGAGCTACTCCTTCTTTTACTTCTACAGAAGCATTGGGATTAGAAGTTACCACAGTTGTAGCTTGAGTCTGAAGATCGGCGTCAGAAATTTTCTTTTTGCAAGACACCGCTCCAAAAGATATAGCTACAGCTAATGCAGCCATTGCGATAGTTTTTTTCATAGTTGTATATTTATTAATGTTGTTAATACAATCAAATGTAATAATAAAATTTGTACCAAAATAATAAAAGCTTAATAAATGTTTCTTAATTTTTTTACAATATTTTCGAAATCAGCGTTTTAATTTTAATGTATTATAAACTTAACTTAATCTTAACCAAATTCAGGCAAAATCTTGTACCAATTGAAAAACTATTATATTTGCGGGAATTGAACTATATATATGAAAGGACAAAATAAACTTTTTATTGCCATTATCGTTGCGCTTATCCTTGGTGTAGGAGTCGGAGGACTGGTACATGTACAGTATCCTGAAAGTGCGGAACCGTTTTCCAAAAACATCAAACTGTTGGGAACCGTTTTTATCAGGCTTGTACAGATGATCATTGCACCGCTGGTTTTTACTACGCTCGTCGTTGGAATTGCCAAAATGAGCGATATCAAAATGATTGGAAGAGTAGGAACGAAAGCAATGCTGTGGTTTATCAGCGCTTCATTGGTTTCTCTTTTTATAGGTCTGGTATTGGTCAACTGGCTGGAGCCGGGGCATGTAACCAAACTGCCTATCCAGGATGCAGCTGCTGCAGAAGATCTTTTAAAAAGCAGTAAAGGCTTTTCCCTGGAAGACTTCGTAAAACATATGATTCCTAAAAGTTTATTTGAAGCTTTTGCTACCAATGAGGTGCTTCAGATTGTTGTTTTTTCCATTATGTTTGGGGTAGCCCTTGCTAATTTAGGAGAAGAATATTCAAAGCCGGTAGTTAAACTTTTCGATATTATTGCCCATGCTATCCTTAAAATGGTAGGTTATATCATGTGGTTTGCGCCACTTGGGGTTTTGGGAGCTATTGCTGCCGTAGTGGCTATGAACGGGTTCGAAATATTTAAAGTCTATGCAATTTATCTGAGAGACTTTTTCTTTGCATTGGGTGTACTTTGGCTTGTCCTTCTGTTGGTAGGCTACCTGATCTTAGGAAACCGTCTTTTTGAATTGCTTAAAAGAATAAAAGCCCCGTTACTGATTGCTTTTTCCACAACGAGTTCAGAAGCTGTATTTCCGAAGCTTGTGGAAGAGCTTGAAAAATTCGGATGCAATAACAGGGTAGTATCTTTCATTCTGCCTTTAGGATATTCATTCAACCTTGACGGCAGTATGATGTATATGACTTTTGCCTCTATCTTCATAGCCCAGATCTATGGTATTGAAATGGAATTGGGCCAGCAGATCACCATGCTTTTAGTGCTGATGCTTACCTCAAAAGGAATTGCCGGAGTTCCGAGAGCTTCTCTGGTAATTATCGTGGCCACATGTTCCATGTTCGGAATTCCGCCGGAAGGTATCGCTCTGATCCTGCCGATCGACCATTTCTGTGATATGGGAAGAAGTATGACGAATGTATTAGGAAATGCATTGGCCACTTCCGCTGTTTCCAAATGGGAAGGACAGCTTGAAAATACACCTCAGGAAGTTTAATCGCACATGACAAAACAATATATAGAGAATCACAAACAATATTTCTTTGAAAAAGGCCTTACCGTAATCAATTCGGTCTTTTCTGATGATGAGATTGAAAAGATAGCAAAGAGTATCCGAAATGCTGATAACTCAAGAGAGAATTTCAGAAAATCTGATGACCTTTTTGCCGTAAGACAGTTCCTGAAAGAAGTTCCGGAAGTTAAAGATCTGATATTTAACGATACCATTAGGACCATTGTAAAAGAACTCTTCGGAGAAAAATATTTTGCCGTAAAAAGTATTTATTTTGACAAACCGGAAACTTCAAACTGGTATGTGGCCTATCATCAGGATCTGACGATTTCGGTGGATAAAAAATTGGAAATACAGGGCTTCGGGCCGTGGACTACCAAGAATAATCAGTTTGCTGTGCAGCCGCCTCTGTCGTTTCTTGAGAATATATGTACCATCAGGATTCACCTGGATGATACGGATGAATACAACGGCGCGTTGAAAGTCGTTCCGGGATCTCACACCAAAGGAATCTACAGACCGGAAATCATAGACTGGACTAAGGAAACAGAAAAATTCTATGATGTACAGAAGGGTGGTATCATGATTATGAAACCCCTTACGCTTCACGGTTCCAACAGAACTACTGATGGCAGGAGAAGAAGAGTGATCCATATAGAATTTTCTGATATGGAACTGCCAGAGGGCCTAAAATGGTCTGAAAGATTGAATTAAATCAGCAATAAAATGGTATCAGACGAAAATCAATTTCCGGCCATTGATTCAAAAACTTCTAAAGGCTGGACTTTGGCTATTAAAGTTTTTTTTTCAATATTCGCCGTATTGACACCGCTGATGATGATTTTGATGGCATGGCTTACCCTGGCTTCAAAAATTAAGTTTGAAATAAAATTTTTAATTGTTGTATTAGCGATATTCGTTATTGGATTATTTGTATGGCTTTTGAGGGTGCAAATAAGAAAAAAAACAGCCACGAAAATAATCCGGGCAACGGTTGACAAAACAGGGATTCATTATTATAGCAATAAGGGATTAGTAAAATCAGTACAGTATAATCAACTGATGCCGAATCCTGAAAACGGGAAATATGATGTTTTTATCCCTCTTGACCAGACCGATACCATTATGGATTTGTGCTTTTATGTATTCGATGATGTGGTAGAGAAAGTAGTAATGAAAGCATTCTTCATAGAAGGAGATATTGTAATTACTAATGGAAACTCACTAAAAAAACATTTCATAAAAGGAATTATTATGTTCAGACCCGACTTGAAAATTGCACCGGGTGTGCTGGATTTGTATAATCTGAAGAGAGACTTATAGACTAAAAATAATGCACTTCAAATACGAAGTGCATTATTTTTGTTTAGCAAGATTAGACTTAATAAAATTGTTAGACTTCTGTCTTCCGGTTTATTGTTATTATTTCACAGAAATCTCATCAATGAAAATATAAGCCTCACCGCCGGCTCCCTGATGCCATTCCGGAAGTTTTCCGAAGTAAGACGCTTTTACTTTGATGTATCGGGCTTCTGTAGGAAGAATCTCTGTATTAAAATCTTTGATCTGTACTTTTTCATCTTTAGCATCAATGGAATTGTCTATGCTTTTCAGCAGGATGAAGTCTTTCCCGTTCATGGAAGCATAATATTCTACTTTTTTAGGCATCAGAATCCATGCTCTGCTGTCCTGAAGATAAGTGGATGACAATTTAGTAATTTGTTGTGGGGATTTTAAGTCAATCACTGCTTCAAAATCCTGTCCCTGGTAGCCGTGCCATTCCCCTTTTCTCCAGTTCACATCACCGTTGATGCCGTCAATAAGAGCCAGTTTTCCATTGGCTGTATATTGTGGATTAACTTTTGAATTGATGGTAATATCCCAATAATTAGGTCTTCTGTTGAAATTGGCTACTGTAACAGAGCTTTTTTCACCATTTCTTTCCGAATAGGCGAGAACCTGAGTGGTTTTGCTGATGGTAAAAGGCCCTTTATAGGCTGTAAAGGTCTTTCTTACGTTAGCATCGCTTTCGCTTAAAGTCATATAATATACTTTAGCAGCAGAATTCAGTGGTGTGATCTGTACTTTTGCAGAGAAATCGAATATCCTGTCGGAGGCAATTACCGGTGCCGGAGTCAGCTGTGTATATTTAAAATCCTTTGATGGTTTGCGGTTTTCAAAACCTAATTTTTGAAGCTCGGATCTGCTGGTGTTCTTGGTGATTACTTTTGTACTGCCGTCTTCCAGATGAATTTTAACCTCATCGAAATAAGGTGTGGTTGTCTGCCATTCGGGTAATCCCGGTGTTACAGAATAAATTCCCAGTGAGCTTAAGATATACCAGGCACTCATCTGACCACAGTCCTCATTTCCGATAAGACCGTCCGGACTGTTTTTATAAAAATGATCAAGGATATATTTGATCTTGGCATCTGTTTTTTCCGGTTTTCCTATATAGTTGTATAAATAGGCAATATGGTGGCTAGGTTCATTTCCCTGAGCATACTGACCCATCAGTCCTGTGATATCTGCCTGCTCTCTTCCCGTTGTTTTTTCCGGTGCAGCGAAAATAGCATCAATGAACTGTTCAAATTTCTCCTTTCCGCCATGAGCTGCGATCAGTCCCGGAATATCCTGCTGCACAGAGTAGGAATAATGCCATGAATTTCCTTCTGTATAATTATTGTTGACTTCCGCCGGATCAAAAGGTTCATACCAGTTTCCGTTCTTTCTGGGCTGCATAAATCCGTTGTTTGGATTGTAAAGATTTTTCCAGTTCTGGGAGCGCTTCATGAAATACTGATAATCTTCTTTTTTGCCTAAAATCTTAGCCATCTGAGCAATACACCAGTCATCATAGGCATATTCCACCGTCTTAGAAACACTTTCATGCTCATCGTCGATGCTGATGTAGCTGTTCTGTTTATAGGCATTTAAGCCAAAAATATCCAGCATGGCAGAATTTTTAGACGCTTCGAATGCTTTTTCATAATCAAAACCCTGGATACCTTTAGCCATTGCATCTGCAATTACAGATACAGAATGATAGCCGATCATGCATTCCGTTTCATTGGAAGCCAGTTCCCAGACCGGAAGCTTTCCGCCCTGTTCATATTGTTTGATAAAAGTATTGATGAAATCTGCCGTTCTTTTTCTGTCGATAAGGGTCATCAGTGGATGAGCAGCCCTGAAAGTATCCCAAAGAGAGAATACAGAATAATAATCAAAGCCTGTTGCTGTATAAAGCTTATGGTCCCTGCCTCTGTATCTTCCGTCTACATCCATACTGATGTTCGGCTGGGTAAAGACATGGTATAGGGCAGTGTAAAAAACAGAAAGTTTATCCTTATCATCAGATTTCACTTCAATCTTTGTCAGTTCCTTGTTCCAATCGGCTTCGGCCTGTTTTTTTACCGTTTCAAAATCATTGGATTTTCCTTCTGCCAGCATATTTTTTTCCGTTCCTTCATAACCTGTCGGAGAAATGGCAACTTTTACGCTGATCTTTTCTCCTTTTTTAACATCTACTGAAAATGCCAGAGCCAGTTTTGTTCCTGTAAACAGGTTATCTTCCTGCTTTCCATTCACCTCTTTCTTGGAGATTTTCATGGGCTTTGAAAATTCAATTCTCGCGTAGATATACTGATTGGCTGCCCAGGCTTCACTTCTTCTGAAAACTTCAATGGTTTTATCATCAATAACCTTTACTTCACCTTCCAGCAGTTTATCTCTATGGTTGAGGTCCAGAATAATATTAGCCTTACCGGAATTATTAAAAGTATATTCATGGTAGCCGACCCTTTTGGTAGTGGTCAGGCGGACATCAATATTATTTTTATCTAATTTGACCGAATAAAATCCTGCAGAAGCCTTTTCATTTTTATGCGAAAACCGAGAAGAATAATCTTTGTAATTCAGGGTCGAATTTCCCATCGTCGGCATCAGCATGATATCCCCGTAATCCGAAACCCCTGTTCCGTTGAGATGCGTATGCGAAAAACCATAGATCACAGAATCTGAATAATGGTAACCGCTGCATCCGTCCCAACTCCCGTCTATCCTTGTATCCGGCGAAAGCTGAACCATTCCGAAGGGAACAACAGCTCCGGGGAAAGTGTGACCGTGGCCTCCGGTTCCTATAAAAGGATTTACATATTGGGAATAATTCTGGGAATATATAATCTGGGCAATACATAGCGAGAAAACTGCCAGTCTTTTTTTCATATTATAATTTTATACAACGAATATATTAAAAAACAATAGACCGGAATGTAATAAAACAAGACCGGAATTCTGAGAAAGCAGGCAATTAAATACAACCTGTTTAGGTAGATATTTCTGCTGGGATTTAGGTTTTGGCTAAAGCCATATAAAGGGGTAATAATATATTGGTTAACGGGCTAAAGCCCGTTCCTGTTGAATTTATATAGATTGGTTCAGTCAGTCTTTTTAATTTTTAAAATTTTCAATCCTTCAATCTTAAACCTATACTTCTCCTTCAAAAAGATCATCTAAATAATTTTGCTGATCAACTTCAGTTCGGCCTGTTCCCAGGAATTTTTTCCAGGCTCCGGACTCATGGTATACAATGCCCATTTCCCAGACGCAGTACGTGGGAAGATGAATTGTGTTCCTGTCCCAGACTTCAAATTTTCCCGATCCGTTATAATAAACACTTTCCCATAATTCGTTTTCACTTCTCCAGGTGCAGACCAATAACAGATAATGTTCACCGCACCTGTGCATAATGACAAAGCCCAGGTCATCTTTATTCTGAAAGTTTTCCTCAGCATTTTCGATGCAGGTTTTCGCATTGATGATATCCTGAGCAGAAACGACAGATGGATCTTCGGCAAGATCATACCATTTGAATCTGGTCTTTCCCAGCACAAAAATACCTTTGGGAGATGCATATTTAGAAGGATAGCTGTTGGTAGTCATAGATCATTTGTATGGTGATAAAATTATATTGTAAGAATGAGGATAATAAATATAACGGTAGAATTTTTGTTATCTTATTTATCACATCAGGTTATAGATTTTATTGATTCTAAATTGTCGAAAAAATCCGTAAATTTGTGAACAATTTATATTTAGTATGTTGACGAAAGAAAAGGTTCAAGATTTCCTTAAAGAGATAGAAGTAGATGATTTGGTGAATAATTTTCAAATCATGGGTAATGATGTTTATATTGACATGACAGCCCATTCACCGGCAATGCACGAAAAGAAAAAGCTGGAGGCAGCCATGAAGCAGGCTTTTGCCAGTGAGTTTGGAGAAGATATTAATCTGAAATTGAAAATTGTTTCTCCTGAACCCAGCGAGATTCAGCAGAGCCAGATTAAAGGTAAGCAGATTGCAGGAATTCAAAATATTATAGCGATTGCTTCCGGAAAAGGAGGGGTAGGAAAATCTACGGTTGCTGCAAATATGGCAGTTACTCTGGCTAAAATGGGTTTCAAAGTAGGATTGCTGGATGCCGATATCTATGGACCGTCTGTTCCTACGATGTTCGATACAGAGGGTGAAAAGCCGATCTCTGTAGAAGTGAACGGAAAAAGTATGATGAAGCCTGTAGAAAATTACGGGGTGAAGATGCTGTCTATAGGATATTTTTCAGGAGCCAATCAGGCTGTAGTCTGGAGAGGTCCTATGGCTTCCAAAGCTTTGAACCAGATGATACGGGATGCAGCATGGGGTGAACTTGACTTTTTACTGATCGATCTTCCTCCGGGAACGGGAGATATTCACTTATCTATCATCCAGGAAGTACCTGTAACCGGTGCCGTGATCGTGAGTACTCCTCAGCATGTAGCATTGGCAGATGTAAGAAAGGGGATTGCAATGTTCCAGATGGAAAGTATTAACATTCCGGTTCTTGGATTAATCGAAAATATGGCGTATTTTACGCCGGCAGAACTTCCTGATAACAAGTATTACATCTTTGGACAGCAGGGAGCTCAGTATCTTGCTGAAGATCTGGGGATTCCGGTGTTGGGAGAGATTCCATTGATCCAAAGTATCAGAGAAGCAGGAGATGTCGGAAGACCGGCAGCGCTTCAGGAAGGGTCTAAAATTGCAGAGATCTATACAGAAACGGCAAGAAATATGGTAGAAAGTCTTGTAGAAAGAAATAAAAATCTTCCGCCTACGGAAGCTGTAAAAATTTCGACAATGGCAGGATGCTCGCCGAAAGCTAAAAAATAATTATTTTCAATTAAGTTTGAAAAAGCCGAATTGAACTAAAGAAATATGGAAACAAATATAACACACGAAGATACAGTAACGAGAGTAATGGAAGCTTTGGAAAGCATCAGACCGTTCCTGAATAAGGATGGAGGTGATATCGAGCTTATTGACGTGAAGGATAACCAGGTTTTTGTAAAACTTTTGGGTAACTGTTCCGGGTGTTCGCTGAATTTTTCAACCCTGAAACTGGGCGTAGAAAATACCATCAAGCAACATGCCCCGGAGATTCAAAAAGTAATCAATGTAGAGTAAAAAATTACACGAAATATTTTTTAAAGACAGGTTTTTTCAGCCTGTCTTTTTTTGTGTTCGGATTTCTGATAATATCTGTAAAAGTTATGTTTTAAAAGAACATTTTAAAGTCTTAAGATTTACATTTTACAGCGGTCTTTTATACCAATTTTTATTGGCCTTATTGGTTTTTTTTAATTATATTTGTTAAAAACGCATCTTATGTTTGAATTTCTGCAAAACTTAGAACCGCTGCATCAGGGGTTCTGGTATACAGCCATAGCAGCCAGCTTTATTTTTTTAATTCAAACGGTTCTTACTTTTGTTGGAGGCAGCCATGGGGATACAATTCACGCTGATTTTAGCGGAGACAGTCATGCCGACAGCCCTTTTCAGTTATTTTCTTTCAGAAACCTGATCAACTTCCTTTTAGGATTCGGATGGAGTGGGGTAGCGTTTTACGGCTCAATAGAAAGTAAGTCACTGTTGATCCTTGTTGCAGTGCTCGTTGGGGCAGGATTTATATTTCTGTTCTTTATTCTTATCATGCAGATTCTTAAACTTACGGAAGACAATACGTTTAAGATGGAAAACCTGATTGGCAGGGCGGGGGAAGTTTATCTTACCATTCCGGCAGATATGGGCGGCAAAGGCAAGATCACGATTTCTGTAAACGGAACCAGCCACGAACTTCCTGCGATGACGGAAGAAAAAGAGAATATTCCGTCCGGTGATTCTGTGAGGGTGACTTACATCTATGACAAGATCCTTGTCGTTTCAAAAATTTAATTATTATCAACCATTATAAAAACTATTTATGGCAATACCAGGAAGTCTTATTTTAACATTAGTTATCGTACTTGTACTATTCGTAACCTTTTTAGCCCTTATTTCGAGATACAAAAGGTGTCCTTCGGATAAAATTTTGGTTATTTACGGTAAAACGGGAGGCAGTTCTGCAAAATGTATCCACGGAGGTGGTGCATTCGTATGGCCTGTTATCCAGGATTTTGCGTACCTTGACCTGAAACCGATTTCTATTGAGGCCAATCTTACCAATGCGTTATCCAGACAGAATATCCGTGTGGATGTACCATGTAGATTTACGATTGCTATTTCAACAGAGCCGGATTCTATGGGAAATGCGGCGGAAAGATTATTGGGACTGGCCCAGGAACAGATTCAGGAACTTTCCAAAGATATCCTTTTCGGTCAGCTTCGTTTGGTGATTGCCACGATGACCATTGAAGAAATCAACTCAGACAGGGATAAATTCTTAGACAATATTTCTAAAAACGTAGATACAGAATTAAAGAAAATCGGTTTAAAGCTAATCAACGTGAATGTAACGGATATCAGAGATGAGTCCGGCTATATTGAAGCCTTGGGGAAAGAAGCTGCAGCAAAAGCGATTAACGAAGCGATTATCAGTGTGGCCGAGCAGACGAAAATCGGAGAGACCGGAAAAGCTATTGCCGACAGGGAAAAAGATACGCAGATTGCAGAAACACAGAGAGACAGAGATGTAAAAATTGCGATCACGCAAAAAGATAAAGAGATCAGTATTGCAGCCGCCGTAAAAGATGAATCTATCGGTAAGGCAGAAGCCGAAAAAGAATCCAGGATTGCCACTTCATTAGCGAATTCCATTGCTGTAAAAGGGGAGAACGAAGCAAAAATTACGATCGCCAACTCTGACGCTGAAAGAAGAGAAAAAGAAGCAGAAGCATTGAGAATTGCCACGGCTGCCGAAAAAGTGCAGGCAGCACGGTCTTTGGAAGAATCTTACCTTGCTGAACAGAAAGCGGAAGCCGCAAGAGCAGAAAGAGAGCGCTCTACACAGCAGGCCAATATTGTAGTTCACGCAGAAATTGCAAAACAGAAAGCCATTATCGATGCGCAGGCCGAAGCAGAAAAAATCCGGCTACAGGCAAAAGGAGAGGCTGATGCTATTTTCGCAAAAATGGAAGCAGAAGCAAAAGGTCTTTACGAGATCCTGACCAAGCAGGCTGAAGGTTACGATAAAATAGTACAGGCTGCGGGAGGCGATACCAACAGTGCCTTCCAGTTGCTGCTCATTGAAAAGCTTCCTGAATTGGTTAAAACCCAAGTGGAAGCTGTCAAGAATATTAAAATCGATAAAATTACGGTTTGGGACAGCGGAAACGGACAGGACGGAAATGGTTCTACCGCTAATTTTGTTTCAGGAATGATGAAAACAGTACCACCTCTGAATGATCTGTTTAATATGGCGGGTCTTAATTTACCCGAATATTTAAAAGGAAAGCCAGATGAGGTTAAAACAGAAATTGTAACCGTTCCTGAAAAGAAAGAGAAAAAGAATTTTGATGATATGAATCCGGAGCCTGAAGCTCCGCAAGCATAATTAAAATATTGGAGTATGCCGGGGGGGGCGGAAAGCGAAGCTTTCCGCCCCCCCCGTATTTATTCTAAAATAATTTTTACCTGATGATCTGCAAAAACCTGAAGTATCTCATCAAATTTAGTTTTAAATAATTTTTTACTTCTTTTATGATTAAGCCAGGTCAATTCTGAAATGGATTCTACTCCAAAATCTCCACGCATACAGTCATACAATGCATAAATTTCCCTCCCAAAATATCCGCCAATACCATTGATTTCCTCTCCTAAAGTACAAAAGAAGCTGTCCAGATTATGAAATTCATTTCCGTCAATCCGAATACTTATATTTTTTTTGGTTTCATTTATTTGGGTTGTATGAAGCGCGTATACCAACCAGCCTTGTAATTCATTCTTCTCAAAGCCTTTCCATATATTTTTGTTTGTAATTTCATTATTGAGTCTCAATTTCCAGGCTTTATGATACCCTGGAGGATAGCACCATACCCGTCCTGCTAAAGTGACATTATTTTTTTTAGACTTCAATATTCTGATATGACTGATGAAAGTTCTGGCTACAATAGATTTTTTATCATCAAGCAAGCAAATGAAACCATTATTTTCATAGATTTTTGTGCTATTTTCTATTGCTGATATCAGCTTGGGAACATTATCTACATTCATAAGCCGAAGAGTAAGATAGGTAATACCTGCTGAACTTTCAAGATTTTTTACTTCATCCATATAGGTGATAATCTCCGGTTCCGTTCCATTTTCAAAAGCAAATCCAAACATATTTTAATTATTTCAAGGCATTAGTAAATGCTTCAAAACTACTGAATTTAAGCATAAAAAAAGCCCCGGAAATCCAGGGCCTTTCAATCAACTAATCAAATATTCTATTTTACAATAACCCTCTTGATGTGTCCTTCCGATGTTTTCACAAGGTAAACGCCTACAGAAAGCTTTGAAGTATCTATCATTAAAGCATTTTTCTCCTTTCCGAGCATCTTTCCTGACATGTCGTACAGCTCATAATCCTGTGCCCTGTTGAAGTATAATGTACTTCCTTTTGCTACAGGATTAGGGAACACATTGAATGTTGCTTTATCTGTTTTTATTTCTCCGGTTCCTAATGTTGTAGGAGAAGCAACTTCGTACATTGATAATGTTCCGCTGATTTCGTTAGCGATAATAACATAGCCTTTTGCAGTTGTTGTATTTCCCGGTGCAATGTAGGTAATGCCTTCAGGTCCATTATCACCGCCGTAAGCGGAGGTAGAACGGGAATGCTTATAATCTGTGAATACAGGATTATTAGGGTCCGTAATATTATAAACCATTACCCCTCCGGTTCTTTCTAAAGTGATAAAAGCGTAAGTCTGTCCATTAATGGTACCCAAGGCAACTCCTTCCGGTTCGGGACCTTTGGCACGGCTTCTGTTTTTAACGCCGTTGCCCTCATTGTCAGCATTAAAAATAAGGGGATGCTTTGCGAAAATATATCTTTCAAAACGGTCACCGCTGTCATAAACCAACTGTTTTGTATCTGCATTGAAAATAGAGAATGAACGTGCACCTAAAGCTGAGATCTCTTCAAAATCTGTATCTGCATCCGTATTCCCCGTCGCGCTGGAAACTCTGAATCGTCCTAAATTATGAGAAGCCTTCAGAACAGATGCCTGAGGGAACAACACAGGATCCAGGGTATAAGCATTGGCCCCCACCGTTGTTCTTTCACTGTATCCGGAAAGATCTTTTTCATCCCCTTCATTGGCTGTGACGATATAATTGGTGGTTCCTATTTTGTAGTTCTGCACTGCATCAGGAATGTAGTAGGCTTTTACAGGCCAGTTGGCGATCAGTACCTCACCATTATTATCCGAAGCATCAAAACCGTTACCAGGCAGGCTCATGTCTTTCTTACCCAATCCCCAGATTCCGGTAATTGTTTTTGTGGCTAAATTAATCTCAGCAACGGCATTGTTTTCCTGCAGCGTTACCCATGCTTTCTGACTGTCTGAACTTACCGTAACATATTCAGGTTCCAGATCCTGGGAAAGAGTATTGTTTGTTCTTACTTTTCTCAGGCCCGTTGCCATTAAAGCGGCTGTCTGAGAATCAAAACTGTTAAAATTAAGAGTCGTAACATTAGTTTGGGTAAGGCTTCCAATACCCCCCGAAATATCAATAATGCTGATTGTTCCCTCAGGATCCGTAGTATATGCATCATTGGGTTCACCCTCATTAGCCGTGATCACTTTTGTTCCATCCGGAGAGAAAGTAATCATGTCAGGAAGAGCACCTACGGTTACCTGTTTCAGGAAGTTTCCGTTAATATCAAAAAAGACCACAGAACCGTTCTGTTGCGGATCTGCATTGGGAGAAGCAGTTGCAATGATACCATTTTTAACAGCAATACTGGTAATTCCTCCGTATGGAGCCATATTTACGGTTTTAACCACGGAAAGAACATCTGGATTAGTAAAATTAATAATGTCAAAAACATCCGTGATCGAACTGATGGTAAATAATTGCTGGCTGGCAGGATCGTGAACCACAATTTCTGTAGAACTGTTGTTGTTTCCGGAAGGGTCAAAACTTCCTATATAATTCAGTTGTATCTGCCCCGAAGCAACCGGAGCGGGCTTATCATTATCAACAATATAAACCGTTGCTGAAGGATCTCCGGAAATCGTTGTTCCGGATGGGTTTTCAAGGTTTAGTACGAAATATTCAGCCTGCTGTTCTTCCAGCGTATCATTAAGGATAGGAATATCTATAGTATAGCTTGTTGTGGATGGTGTAATATTAATTGTCTGATTGGCTAAAGTGAAATCACTGCTGCCTGCCGTATTGAACGGTGCCGGCTTTACCACAAGATTGACTGTAGCTGCGGAAGGATTGATTACATTGATCTTGAAAGCCAGAGTTCCTGCATCTTCATTCACCTTAATGAAGTTTTTAGCCAGAGAAACCGTTGTTCCTGCTGTAGCAAAGGTACTTGAAGTTACTGTTGTTACTCCATTGTCACTTACATCCTCAACCGTATTGGGTTTTAAGGCCAGATAATAGGTCTGTCCGGGAGTAAGTGCCGTTGTCGGGATTACTGTAATCTTATTACTGTTAAAAGTCGTAGTGAAGGGAACTTGAGTACCTGAAGCGTTTCCAATACGGAATTCTACAAGGCTTTGTGCATTAGAATCGTTGATCGCGGAATTATCAGTAAGTCTTATATTTTCATTGAACGAAATAGTTGGATTTACCGAAATGGAAGCATTATTTGTGTTGTGAGCGGGAAAATAGGTGGTTGTTGGAGGTGTGGTATCTACTCCTCCGGTAGCGGCGGCATCTACTGTAAAATTGTCAAAACGGTTATTTCCGCCCGTTCCGCCTCCTGTGGCAGAAAATTCTACTTTTAATTTAAAGTTCGGGTTATTGGAAGCTCCTGAAACAGTAGAAAAATCAAAAGTAATCAGTTGGGGGTTCGCATCCTGAGGATTGACGGTCTGATATGGAACAAAAGTAGTTCCATCCGTTGAATATGACCAGGACTGAGTTCCTGCACCCTGTCCGGATCTTCTCGTTGTAAATTTTACAACGGCATTTTGATAACCTGTCGTAGGAAGATTGAACATTAAAGCTCCCCCAATAGGATTGTTGAATCTCAAATGAGTTCCGGAAGGATCTCCGTTCCGGGCATTTAAATTATCAGTACTGAAGTTTTGTCCTGTACCGCCCGCAAAATCTATTTCGCTTGTTCCTCCGGCTACAGCAGCAAGAGAGCCGCCCACCAAAGTGGAAGAAGGTGCTGTAACGGATGCTGCGGATGTATTATTATTGAAATTCCAGTAATGGATAAGTGTCTGTCCAAAAAGCCCGCCCTGAAGGAAAAATGCGGCAATGACAGATCCTTTTAATAGGTAATTGTTGATCATTTTTTACTTGCATTAGATTTTATGCAAAAATGAACTTTATACACTGCAAGTATTTTAATGGAATCTTAAGAAATGTTTAATAAAAAGGTAACAGTTATTGAGAAAAGGAAAAAATCGCAAAATGTATTGTAAAATAAGGAAAGGAAAAAATAAATTTATAAACAGATATATCCGTCTTTTTGTTCCTGTATTTTATCTGGTCATCATGTTTCGAGGGCTATCTGATGTTTTATCTGCCGATTTTTTTCCTTCCAAAGGATGTTTCTGCATGTATAAAAATCCTGAAACAGCCATCAGAACCAGAAGTATAAAAATAACAAGAACTATTCTTTTTAACATATCCCTCATATTGCTAAATTTTTAATGTCCCTAATTTCCAAAGTTGATGTAGGATAGCCTCTATGTACGGCATTGATCATTGCTCTACCCACTTCGTGTAAAGTTAATGATTTTGAAGGTAATAAAACAGGAAAAATCCAAATAAATGGTTTAAAAAACCATTTTACATTGATTTGACCTTCAACGGGTTTCATAAATCCCGGACGGAAATTGAAGGCATTCCTGAAGCCTAGTTTTCTCAAAGTATTTTCTGTTCTGCCCTTTACCCTTGCCCACATCATTTTTCCGCTTTCTGTACTGTCCGTAGATGTTCCTGAAACATAGTTGAAGACCATTTCCGGGTTCTGGTTCAGAACTGCTTTGGCAAAATGAACTGTAGTATCATAAGTGATCTTCGTATAATTTTCCTCGCTCATTCCTACGCTGCTGATGCCTGCACAGAAGAAACAGGCATCATAACCTTTAAGTTTTTCATCATGCAGGTCGATAGATAAGAAGTCCTGAACCAGATATTCCTTAAGCTTGGCATGTGTTTTTCCGGAAGGCTTTCTGCTTACGCTTAGTATTTCGGAAACATTGGGATTTTCAAGGCATTCCATTAAAACACCTTCACCTACCATACCGGTTGCTCCTGTGAGAACTATTTTGATCGGATTCATTCTTTTTCTGTTATATGATGCATGACGTACTACCACTTAGCTTTACTTTAAATTTACAGCAAAAATTCTACATTTTGGGAGATAATACTGAAGACTTCCGTACTTGCGGGCGAAAAGAAGAGATCTTCTTATAATCTTATCACTAAAATATTTTTAATGTTTTAAATTAAAGATGAGATTGCTTCACTTCGTTCGCAATGACTTATAATAAAAAAACAAAAACCAGCCAATTGATGGCTGGTTTTCAATAATATACAGTGGAAAATTTATTTCTTTTCGTGCAGCTGGCTGTAGATATTGTGGATAAGACCGTCGGCCACGGAAATTTTTGGAACGAATATCCTGTTGATATCCGACCACGACATAACGTTATTAAAGATCCTTAAGGCATGGACCAGAACATCGGCTCTGTCTTCTCTTAGGTTATATTTGGTCATCCTTTCCTCTACAGAAAGCTCATTAAATTCTTTATACACTTTTTTAAGATGGGAAAGTGTCATCGGTTTTCCGTCTTTGGTTTTGCTCATCGAGAAAACCTTATTGATATTTCCTCCGGAACCAATGGCTACAACAGGTCTTTTACTGACAATATTTTTTTGAATTTCATCTTTCATCTCCTGCCAGTTTTCAGGAGTTACCAGATTGTTCAGAAGGCGTATCGTTCCGATATTGAAGGATTTTTCATAGACCATTTTTCCGTTTTCGTAAAAAGTAAGTTCTGTGGAACCGCCTCCCACGTCAATGTACAGATAGGCAAACTCCTTGTCAAGCCCTTCTGCGACATGGTTTTCATAGATAAGAGTAGCTTCCTCATCACCGGAGATGATCTCAATATTGATTCCTGAAGTTTCCTGAACCCTTCTGATGATTTCATTTCCATTGGAGGCATCACGCATGGCACTGGTGGCGCACGCACGGTAATGCTCTACTTTATAAATCTTCATAAGATCGCTGAAAATCTTCATCGAATCGACGACCATTTTTTCCCTTTCCTCTCCAATCATCCCCATGGTGAACACATCCATGCCCAGCCTCAAAGGAATCCTTAAAAGATTAAGTTTTATAAATTCAGGTTTTCTGTTGCTGATCTTTACTTCATTGATCAGAAGTCTGGCGGCGTTGCTTCCTATATCTATCGCTGCAATCTTCATTCTTTGCTTGTTTTAGCTTTTAAATATTTGTAGGTTTCTATTTGAGAACGGCATTCCTTTTTATCATTCCTCACATACTCGTTGCTCAATTTTTTGTCTAAAATACGAGCTTTTACGTTATCTCTCAACTGAATATCGAGAATATCTTTCAATTCTTTCTTCAGTTCCTTGTCTGTGATCTTTGCAGCCGCTTCAATTCTGTAGTCCAGATTCCGGGTCATCCAGTCGGCAGATGAGATATAAAGGTCTTCTGCACCTTTATTATAGAAATACATGACTCTTGCATGTTCCAGATATTCGTCGACAATACTTATCGCTTTTATCTTTTCTTTAAACTCCTTTTGATTGACAGCGCAATAGATTCCTCTTACAATTGTTTTTGTAATGACTCCGGCTTTGGCGGCTTCGTAAAGCTTTTCAATAAGAGCTCTGTCACTCATAGAATTGGCCTTGACGATGATCTCTGCTCTTCTTCCTGCTTTAGCTTCTTCAATTTCCTTATCAATATGGTGAACGATCTTTTCACGCATGAACTGTGGGCAGATCATTAAGTTTTTGCACGTTTTCAAGATAGGAAGAAAATCATCTTTTGGTTTTTTCAGGACATTAAATACTTTATTGATATCTGCCATGATACCTCTGTCCGACGTCATCAATAAATGATCTCCGTAAATTCTTGCTGTTTTTTCATTAAAGTTTCCGGTGCTTACAAAGCCGTATTGGAGCGTTTTATTATGGGCCCTTTTTTTTATGATGCAGAGTTTGGCGTGTACTTTTTTATTGGGAAGGCCTACAAGTACAGTAATTCCTTCGGGTTCAAACATTTCTTTCCACTTAAGATTGGATTCTTCGTCAAACCTCGCCTGAAGTTCAAGCATAACCGTTACCTCCTTACCATTTCTGGCGGCGTAGATCAGGGCATTGCTGATTTTTGAGTTACTGGCCAGGCGGTAAGCAGTGATCTGTATAGATTTTACATCCGGGTCCATGGCAGCTTCACGTAAAAGATCAATTACCGGATTGTATTTATGGTAAGGAAAAGTAAGCAGAACGTCTTTCTTTAAAATAACATCCGTTACCCTTTCTCCGTTTTCAAAAGCCTGATGGGTAAAAGAAGATCTTTCTGCAGGTCTTTCATACGTTTCAAAGACATCAGGGAAGTCCATAAAATGCTTGAAATTATGAATTTTTCCACCCGGAATAATACTGTCTTTTTTTGTTAAATTCAATTTTCGGATAAGAAGCTCCAGCAGGGCCTTATCCATATCCTTATCAAATACAAAACGGGTAGGCTTTCCTTTTCTTCTGTTTTTGAGTCCCTTTTCTATTTTTTCCGCAAAATTGGTGCGGATGTCATTATCAAGATCCAGCTCAGCATCTTTTGTTACTTTAAAAGCATTGGCAGAAAATTCGTCATAGCCGAAATAAGAGAAAATATGCGGGAGGTTGAATGTAATAACATCCTCAAGCAGCATTACGTTTTTTTCTTCAGGATCTTCTGTAGGCAACAGGACAAATCTTCCTACAAAACGTGACGGAATTTCAATAATCGCATAATTGCTGGAATACTGCCAGTCTTTCTTTCTCATGGCAACGCCCAGATAGAGACTTTTATCCCTCAGATAGGGCATTGGCGTATTTTCATGGAGCAGGATAGGAATGACATTGGATTCCACTACTTCATCAAAATACTGTCTTACGAATTCCTTCTGTTTGGCGGTCAGATTTTTAGAGGTCTTAATAGAAACCTTAAGATCAGCCATTTCAGCCTGGATATGTTTCCAGGTCTTATCGAAATTCTGCTGTTGCTTCATCACAATTTCATTGATCCGCTGCAGAATCTTGGAAGGAGGCTGATAGAAAGATTCAGCGATCACTTTTTCTTTAAAATCCATTGCCCGCTTTAATCCTGCCACGCGTACCCTGAAAAATTCATCTAAATTGTTGGAGAAGATTCCCAGGAAACGTATTCTTAAATGTAAGGGGACATTTTCGTCCATAGCTTCCTGTAAAACCCTTTCATTGAAAGCAAGCCATGTAATATCTCGCGGATTAAAGTGTACTGACATTCTAAAGTTTATATTTTATCAAAAATAGCAATTCGTAGAGTTTAATTGATATTTCTAAGGTTAAACTTTGATTAATTTTTTAATATTTCCAATGTTCAAACTGTCTTGGATAGTACAATTTAACATAATCAGGCGGACATTATTCACTTTGATTATTTTCTATTCTGTCATTTTGTCACAAAAAAGGATATGGTACAGATATTGAGAAATTGAGAGTGTAAATTAGAATATAAAAATTAGAAAAAATATAAATATTATGAGTAAAATAATTGGAATTGATTTAGGAACAACCAACTCATGTGTTGCTGTAATGGAGGGTAAAGACCCTGTTGTTATCCCTAACGCGGAAGGTAAAAGAACCACTCCATCTATTGTGGCATTTACGGAAGATGGTGAAAGAAAAGTAGGGGATCCTGCAAAAAGACAGGCTGTAACGAATCCAAAGAAAACTGTATACTCTATCAAAAGATTTATCGGAACTCATTTTAAGGAAGATGCTAAAGAAATTTCAAGAGTGCCTTATGAAGTAGTGGCAGGACCAAATGATACTGTAAAAGTAAAAATTGACGACAGAGAATATACACCACAGGAAATTTCTGCAATGACGCTTCAGAAAATGAAGAAGACTGCTGAAGATTACCTTGGACAGGAAGTTACAAGAGCGGTAATTACGGTTCCTGCATACTTTAATGATGCGCAGAGACAGGCTACTAAAGAAGCCGGAGAAATTGCAGGTCTTAAAGTAGAAAGAATCATCAACGAGCCTACAGCTGCTGCATTGGCTTACGGTTTGGATAAAAGCCATAAAGACCAAAAGATTGCTGTATATGACCTTGGAGGTGGTACTTTCGATATCTCTATTCTTGATCTGGGTGACGGTGTATTCGAGGTATTGTCTACTAACGGTGATACACACTTAGGAGGTGATGATTTTGATGATGTGATCATCAACTGGATGGCTGATGAGTTCAAAGCCGAGGAAGGAGTAGACCTTAAAACTGATGCTATTGCACTTCAGAGATTAAAAGAAGCTGCTGAAAAAGCAAAAATTGAGTTATCTTCTTCTGCTCAGACAGAAATCAACTTACCTTATATTACAGCGACGGCTACAGGTCCTAAGCACTTAGTAAAGACTTTAACTAAAGCTAAATTCGAGCAATTGGCTTCAGATTTAGTAAGAAGATCTATGGAGCCGGTAGCAAAAGCGTTGAAAGATGCAGGTTTATCAACTTCTGATATCGATGAGGTAATCCTGGTAGGTGGTTCTACAAGAATCCCGATCATTCAGGAAGAAGTGGAAAAATTCTTCGGGAAAAAACCTTCAAAAGGAGTTAACCCGGATGAGGTAGTAGCTGTTGGAGCTGCAATCCAGGGTGGAGTATTGACAGGAGATGTAAAAGATGTATTGCTTCTTGACGTTACACCACTTTCTCTAGGTATTGAAACAATGGGTTCTGTATTCACTAAATTGATTGAAGCGAACACTACCATCCCAACTAAAAAATCTGAGGTATTCTCTACAGCTTCTGACAACCAGCCGGCTGTAAGTATCAGAGTAGGACAGGGAGAAAGACCAATGTTCAACGATAATAAAGAGATCGGAAGATTTGATCTTGCTGATATTCCACCGGCACCAAGAGGAGTTCCTCAGATCGAAGTAACTTTCGATATTGATGCCAACGGTATCCTAAATGTTTCTGCTAAGGATAAAGGAACCGGAAAAGAGCAGACGATCAAGATTCAGGCTTCTTCAGGTCTTTCTGATGAAGAAATCGAAAGAATGAAGAAAGAAGCTCAGGAAAACTCTGCAGCTGATGCCAAGAAAAAAGAAGAAGTTGAAATTTTCAACAAAGCTGACGGATTGATCTTCCAGACTGAAAAGCAGCTAAAAGAATTCGGAGAAAAATTGTCTGCTGACAAAAAAGCAGCAATCGAAGCAGCTCACGGAGAATTGAAGACCGCTTTTGAAGCTAAAAATGCAGACGATGTGAAAGCTAAAACAGAAGCTTTGGATGCAGCATGGATGGCCGCTTCAGAAGAACTGTATGCAGCAGGACAGCAGGCTCAGGGAGCAGATGCAGGAGCGCAAAATCCTGGAGGTAATGCAGGAGGTGCTGATGATGTACAGGATGCTGACTTTGAAGAAGTAAAGTAATTATTGATTACCAATAATAATAAATAATCAAAACCGCTTTAAACAAATGTTTAGAGCGGTTTTTTTATGTTTTCATTTTCCAATATGTGTTTTTGAAGCGAAAAACTATTATGAGGATGTTATTATCCTGGTTGATGGATGGTCCGGATATGATTGTAATACCGCTAAGTAGAGCTATTAAGAAAATAAATTAATTGGTTTCATTATTTTTAACAAAAAAAAGATAAAATATTATTAATTTTATTTTTCAATGAAATGTTTTAAATACTTATTCCAATTCTTAATTACTGCTGGGTTTTTTTTCTCGTCAGATATTATCTTTTCCCAAAAATTAACTTTTAAGCAGTTTGATTCTCTCCTGATTGATAATAATTATTGGGTGGTGCAAAATAAATCTTTTGATGAGGTCATTGCCTGGAATCAAAAATTAATGAAGCAGGCAGAGAAGCAGAATTATCCAACCGGAATTGTTTGGGGACATCTCAATATTGCCAACCGATATTATAATTACGGCCGCTTTGATGAAGCTCTCAAAGAACTGGATGCTGCAAAAGAAATTACAGAAAAAAGAATTGAAGATAATGCTACCATTGCAACTGTTTATACGTATTATTCTGTAGTCTATAATATGATGAAATTGTATGATTTGGGATTGAAATATAATGAGAAAGCAGTATTTTATGGGAAAAAAATTGAGGATTCACAAAATAAAAGAAGAAACAGGCTTTTGTGCTATATCTATGATGAACGGTCGAATCTCTTTTACGGACAAAGCAAAAAAGATTCTGCCATTGTTTATCTTTATAAATCTAATAAGGAATTTGAATTACCCAATACCTTTGCAAGTATTGCCATTCACTACTTAGAACATCAGCCTAATCAGGATTCAGCGTATGTCAATTTAGAAAAAGCAATGGTATATGTTACCCAAAATGATAAACTTGCAACTAATCACGCAAAATCATTAATATATTATGGGTATGGATATTACTATCTGAAACTAGGTCATAATGAAAAAGCCCGTGAATATTTAAATAAATCGCTTGAGTTTGGGTTAAAGAAAAAAAATTTTCCAAGTCTTATAAAAATCTATAAGCTTTTGAATGAAACCTACCAAGAATTGGGACAACCGGAAAAGGAAAAATTGTATCTGGAAAAGTATATTTTTCTAAAAGACAGTTTGGAAAATTCGCAAACTAAGGGAATAGAGCGATCTATAAAAAAAATAGAAGAAGAAAAAAATAAAGAAAAAAAAACTCTTAAAAAGACAATACTTTTATATAGTAGTATTGTAGGTTTTTTGAGCTTAGTATTGCTCACTTATTTATATTATCAGAATAAGAAAAAAAAGAAAGCAATATTAGAAAGCAAAGAAATAATTTCCCAGAAAGAAAATGAAACTTTGGAACTGAAAAGCAGAATTGTGGATGCCCACGAAGAAATAATGCAGTTGGCAAAGAGTAATGATATTGGATTTTTAGCAAAATTTCAGGAAGTTTATCCTAATGTTTCTAAAAAGCTTCTAGAGCTCAACCCTGAGTTAACCCAATCTAATCTTGTATTCTGTGCTTTAATCTGGCTGGGGTTTTCTTCCAAAGACATTGCAGAGTTTACTTTTATGCAGCACAGATCCGTACAAATAAAGAAAAGCAGATTGAGAAAAAAACTCAATCTTGGATCGGATGTGGATCTTTATCATTTCCTTAAGTCTCTTGTAGACGATAAACAAAATTAAATTTTACAATTCTATTTACTTTTCATTCAGGATACCTTACACCGGATGTAAATCTGTGTGATTTTCTTAAATCTATCACAGAAAATGAGTTGCCTAAAGCTGTTTTTTAAATTATACCTCACAATTTGGCTTTAGCTTTCCATTCGTAATCGTAATTTATATAACTGATAACGTGTGTGTTATTGTGTTGTTGTATCTGTGCTGTACCTGATTTTTATATTTGTAGACGTGTCTCGTATATATTTGTTTCCAGAAAACAAACACAAATACAAAAATGTCTTACTTAACTAAAAATTCTGCATCTGTCAGAAAATCAAAAATCTTCCATTTACATTTTAGAATGTAATTTATCTATTCCAGGCCCCTTATCCAAACGCTGAAATCCAATGTCAAAAATGATTTCAAAGACCTAAAAGGCAAAGGATATTGATAGACTTGACACTCAAATAAGAGAAGCTCATATTTTGATCAATATTTTAACAATAATAAAATATTGCCAATTATTAATTATTGAAAAACACAAATTTTATAATAAAACACTAGATGAAAAAAAAATTTATTATCGTATATGCAATTCTATGTTCAAGCTTTGCTTTTACACAAGTTGGTATTAATACTAAAAATCCGCAAGGAGTTTTTAATGTTGATGGAGGAAAAGATAACCCCTTAACAGGCACACCTACTTCTATTCAACAAGTAAATGATTTTGTCGTTACTTCGGAAGGAAGTGTTGGAATAGGCATTACTGTACCTGGTTCTGCATCAGCTCTGGATATTACGTCCAGTAACAAAGGTATTTTAATTCCTCGTTTAACAACAAACCAAATTAATGCAATAAGTACTCCGTCAAACGGACTTCAATTGATGAATACCGATACAGGATGTCTTCAGATTTATAGTACAGTATCCAATAAATGGAATAATTTGTGTCCGCAATCAAACGTTTTTGTTCCAAAATTTATTGCATACAGAACCACTGACCTTACAGCAATGGCAAATAACGTCAGGTATAATGTTGTATTTAATAGTTTGTTGTTTAATGAGTTAAATACAGTAGGAGGCAGTTATAACCCCAGTAATGGAGGCTTTACTTTATCTCCGGGACTATATGAAGTATCTTATGGATTGATTGGCATTTCAAATGATGCAGGTTATCAAAATAATCCGGCAACTGCTGATGTTTTTATTGCTGCATTTGAGAATTTAAGCGGAGATGCTGCTGGTTCAGAAATACATGGAACCTCAATGGAGCCTAATAAAGGAACAACAACTGCAAATACAAGAAATTCAACTTTATTCAAAACTTTTTATTTTAGAAATACCACAACTCAGACCTTTTATTTAAAGGCAAAATTTTATAATGGAACAGGAGGGATAATATCTGCGAATAAAATTTTTAGTGGAGCAGCTTCTTATAACCAGCCGCATCTGGATAATTTTATAAGTATCAAAAAGCTTATTGAATAAAAAGCTATATAAAACTCAATCCTGGAGTGACTATTTTCTTAAATCTCTTGTAGACAATTATCATAATTTTAACCTGTTTTTAAATTATATTTCACAATTCAGCTTTTGTTTTTTTATCTGTATTGTAATTTATAGTGTTGATAATGTGCATGTTGCTTTACTGTTGTATTTGTGCTGTATCTTATTTTTGCAATTGTAAATAGCGTCTGGTATAAATTTGTTTCCGAAAAACAAAAACACAAAGATGTATTATTCAGACAAATATTCTCTTGTCAATATGACGTTGACTTTTCACCTTCATTCGCTCAGCTTATTTTTGCTGTCTGCTTTTTCCAGTGACACAATTGTTTATGCGGAGAAAGAAATCAACAAAGCTGAATTCGTAAGACAGTCAAAAACTGTGGACAAAAATAGCTCTCCACAACATCAAGCGCCAAAAGCAGGCACATTTTTCCAAAACCGACATATAAAGGTAGATTATATGGTCTCTTCCTAGAGGAGTTTAATCAGAACAAAAGAATCATTTATGATTCAATCTCTTAGTTAAAAAAATTGTGGATACTGTTTTCTGTACTGTGATTTTTACATAAAATACAAAACAATGAAAAATACATTATTAATTATTTCAACCTTAGCATTTTCCAGCATGGCTTCCGGACAGGTTGGTATTAATACTCCAACACCAAAAGCAACACTTGACGTTTTTGCAAATCCTACAGATGCTACAAAAATTGACGGCTTTATAGCACCTCGGCTTACAGGAAACGAACTAAAAGCAAAAGATGCTCTGTATCTTACCGCACAGACAGGAGCCATGGTATATGCTACACAGGCTGCAAGCCCTACCACCACTAAAACTGCAAAAGTAACCGCTGCTGGTTATTATTATTTTGATGGAAGTGCCTGGCAAAACTTGATGGGAACGAATATCTATAATTCAGACGGTACCTTATTGGCAAACAGATATGTAAATATGGCAAATAATGTTCTTACTTTTTACAATGACACCAATTCCATAGGACTCAATAACAATGGAAATCAAAGTATTATTGTTAATAATGGTTCTTTGCGTGGGGCATTTCGCGTATCAGGAGGAAATTCTTCGTTTTTCGATATGTTTGTGGATAATGGATCTGTTGCACAGTTAGTTACATCGGGCACAACAACAGGGTTAATTGTGGGGACTAATACAGCAAACCCTATTAATTTTGTCACTAATAGAACTATAAAATCAACTATTTTACCTACGGGAGAAATGGGAATAGGAACGACAAACCCTAACAGTACATTACATGTAAACGGTTCTTTTTCAGCAAATTTAAGAACCTTAGCAAGCGGTACCGTAGCCAATAACGATTATACGGTTATGGTTACAGGGAATATCTCTTTACCAGCGGCAAATGCTACTAACGTCGGCCGTATCTATAACCTTATTAACGGGAATGCTAACAGCAACATAGTATCAGGAACTTTTATGGTGAATGGAGCGACTATTTCAAATTATACCCTCAACAATAGTGATTTTGGAAGGGGTATTATAGTACAAAGTACTGGTGCTGCCTGGTTAATCATCAGTAAATACTAATTCATTGTAATACCAGCTGCTGATTTTTTTCAGGTATTGTTGTTTTCATGTAAAACCAATACAGCAAAGTCAGTTCCCTTTAGGATTGCTGGTAGCTATTCTGTCAAAATAAAAATTGATAAGAGGCAATTATAGTATAAAAAACATTGGTCTCACCTGAAGTACCTGATTGTTATAAATAGATTGACAGTCGCATTGGAAGTAGGGAAGCATATTTCTTCAATAATAAAAAATCTTAAAGATTATAATTTAAATATTAAACAAATGATGAACAAAGAAACTCTTACCGCTATCTTCTTTTTAGCAGGATTTACCGTTGGTTCAGCACAAATAGGTGTTAATACAACGAACCCAAAAGCAACACTTGATGTAGCTGCAAGTCCGGCAGATGCTGCAAAAATTGATGGATTTATTGCTCCCCGTCTTACGGGTAACGAACTAAAAGCAAAAGACGCATTGTATCTTGCACCCCAGACTGGAGCTGTGGTTTATATTACTCAAGCCGCAAGTCCTACTACCATTAAAACTGCTAAAGTAACCGGTGCCGGTTATTATTATTTTGACGGAAATATCTGGCAGGAGTTTACAGGACCTAATATCTATAATTCAGACGGTGCTTTGCTGGCGAACAGAACGGTAACCATGGGAACAAATACATTACAGTTTAAAAATGGTTCGAATTCCATTGGACTAAACAACAATGGTGCACAAAGTACCCTATCTGCGTCAGGTTCGACAACGGGATATATCCAGGCACATGGTGGTGGTGCTACATTAGATATGTTTGTGACTGATTCGAATGCTGCGCAGATTATGTCTGGAGGTACAGCAACAAAATTATTCGTAGGCACTCATAATGCAGAGCCTATAAATTTTGTTACAAATGGGAGTATAAAATCAACTATTTTGGCCACGGGTGAAATGGGTTTAGGTACCTCTGCAGCAACACCTACTGAAAAACTGGATGTAACCTCAGGTAACCTTAGAGTAAGAGATATTAATGCCAATAGCAGTACAAATAACGCAGATAAGGTCGTAGTAGCTGATGATGCTGGTGTACTGAAAACAACAAATTTGTTTATCCCTTCTACGTCTCTACTGGGCTTTAGAACTACAATTTCAGGAAACATAAGTGCTAATACCTTCAGAATAGTTAGTATGGATACTAACCCATTATTATCGGGGATGACCTATAATAGTTCTACTGGGCAATACACCGTAACCGCTGCTGGATATTATCAGATTACCGCTGCTGTTTCTGCAGATATATCTATGAACAGTCCAAGTGGTGGGACTGCAGTTTTCTCACTTAGAGTTAACGGAACAATGATAAATCAGGTAAACGATGGATACGGGGATGGATCTACTAAAACAACACAAAATATGGGTTATCTGACATACCTCAATGTCGACGATGTTATTGATTTACGATACGCTTACACAAAAGTTTCTAAAATAACTGGCGGGCAAATATCGGCTATCAGGATGAGCAACTGATAAGCCTCTAAAATACTACACTTTTTTATAAATCATAATCAGAGTCTGAATTTATTTTTGTTATGTTTTTTTTAATCCCAAGATATTAACTACAGGTTTATTACATATTTAATCATAAATGAATTTTTTAACTATTAACAATTACAAAATGAAAAATATACTTATTATTTGCCTGGCATTATTGTTTTCATGTACAACCAATAGCCATACAGCAGAGTCAGTTCCCTTTAAGGTGGCTGATAACTATTTTGTCAAAAATACCCAAACGGTAAATATACCTGTCGAAAAGGTAATTACATCAAAACAAGAATTTGATAAAATTTTTGGAACAGCAGCCCATATGGGGAAAAACGGGATGCCTACAGCCATTGATTTTTCCAAAGAGCAGGTAATCGCCATTATGCTGCCTGTAACAGGTACTTCTACAGAAATCGTCCCTGTAAAGTTGGTGAAAACCCATCCTGCTGAGGCCGAATTCTATTATAAAATTAAATCCGGAGAAAAACTGAGTTATAATATTAAACTAAGCGTATTGTTAATTGTCAGTAAAGAATACAAAATGATACGTTTCAATAAACAGGATTAATCAGGCAGAATGCTCATTGAATTTAAAATAACATTTTGTGGAGTTTGATAAATTATTGGATAGTTTTGAGAAACTATGCCTCAAAATTTTAACCGATTTACTGCTGCTTCCCGGGACAGTTTTTGCGCTGTTCAGAAGCTCCAGGCTGTGTTATGATCTGGCAAAAAAAGAAGTAAATGAAGATGCAGAGTTACAGGATGATGATATATTATCACCTGTCCGGTTCAGTATTTATACTTCAGTAGCAACCAGTCTTATTATTTACGATAATAACCAGTCCGATTTTCCGATTACAGAATTGCTGGGATCTTTAAACTTTACGGAAAAAGCCATTACTATATTTTTTTTCAACAATATGACGGCTATTTTTATGAGTTTGATTATAACGCTTCTCAATAAAGAAAGAATATCAGGGCTGGGTTTTAAGAAATATCTGTTTGCATTTTTGTACACTTCCATTTATTTCTTATTGCCGTTTATTCTGCTGTTTTTTGGAATGGCTGCTACCGGTGGAAGTTTAAATATCAATGAAATTGTATTGGATGGGACTTCCTCTGCTGTAGAACTTTTATCTGTTTTTATAGCTTCATTCATTTTATTTATGATTGGCTTTTACAAGCTGATAAGAGCCAATTACTATATCATAAAAGAGTCGCTTATCTCCCCAAAATACACGATTGCCGTAAATATAGCAGCAATAGTTCTGGAAATAGGGGTCATAGTGTTTCTTCAATAGTAAAAACCATAAAAAATGATCACTAAAATGTTAAACAAATTGGTGGTCAATAATTCCAGCATCAAAATACCAATTAAAAAACTATAAAAATGAAAAAAACACTGCTTTCAATTTTGTTCCTGATCAGTTCGCAATATGCCTTCGCTTCCGGTGGTGGATTTGAGGATAGGTTAGCCGATATTATTTCATGGACCGTAATGCTTATACTGCCTTTTGCCGGAATTTATTTGTTTTGGAAAGCCCATATTTATCCTGAAGTGCTTGCTGAAAAAAACAATCATCCACAGCTGCAAGCCATAAAAACAATGTGCTTATTATCTCTTTTTGTAGGAGGGTTGTTATGGCCTATTGCTCTGATATGGGCAAACTATAAATATCCTGAAAGAGATTTTCCAGAAGAAGAACATAGAAACCCAGGTGTTTCTAATACGGATGATACCGTTGCTGAGCAGGAAACCGAGTCGAGAGACTCCAAAGTTCAATAGGATATATTATAAAGACTAAACCTAAAATAATGCTAGAAATTATCATTGCCTTTTATGCCGGAATTTGCTGGCTGCTCATTAAAAAGTTTAAACTTATTCCCTGGAATTTTAAAAGCCAGGTAGTTGTTTTTTCGTTACCCATTTTTGGTACGGCTGCTCTTATATTAAGCCTGAATTACTATTGTCCCATTTCCCATGACGTCAGGGTTTTTAACCGTAGTGTTGATGTCACCTGTCAGGTTATGGGGCGGGTTAAAAAAGTTTATGTAAAAACCAATCAGGAAGTGAAGAAAGGGGATACTCTTTTTGTAATTGATAAAGAACCTTATTTACAGGAGATTAAATCTTTAGAAGCCAAATTAAGCAATGTAGAAGCGACCGTTTCTTCCTATGACAATGACATTGCCTACGCAAGAAAAAATATTGCAAGCATGCAGGCTCAGTTAACGCTTGCCAATAAACGTGTACAGCAGTTTCAAGGTTTGGTAAATGCGGGTGCTGCTAATAAATTCGATTTAGAACAAGCTGTCACCGATGCACAAGAACTGCAGTTAAGAATAAGTGCCGCACAATCTCAAATGCAATCACTCATCACAAAATCCACTGCGAGCTTTGGAGGAGAGAATTCTTCTGTTTCAGAAACCAGAGCTAGATTAGATCAGGCCAGATGGAATTTATCGCAAACTGCTATTCTTGCTCCTACTGATGGAACAATACCCAATATGCAGCTTAATGAAGGCGCAATAATAGCACCATTTAAATCTGCTTTTGTGCTTATCCAGAAACAGCAGTCGGTAGTAGCATTTTTCGCTCAAAATGAAGTAGAGGCTATAACAAGAAATAACGAGGTGGAGCTGGCTTTAAAAACGGAACCCGGAAAAGTAATAAAAGCCAGATTGAAGTATGTCATTGATGCCACCAGCCAGGGTTTAATGAATAATGCAAGTGGTATGTTGGGAGCGCAGGCAGGGTTACCAGATACTGCAGGCCATTATCCTGAACCAGATGGAAAACTGATTGCAACATTTGTTATTGATCCTGAGCATGGTGTTCTTACCACAGGCGCCAGAGGAAGTGCCGTCATTTATTCAGACCATGTAAAGGCGCTGCATATGGTTAGAAAAGTGATGATTAGAGTCAATAGTAAGCTGAATTATATTATTCCAAAACTTCATTAGAATGTCAAAAAAAATAATTTTACTTTCTGTTGTACCGCTTGTTTTATCGTCTTGTCTTATGTACAAAGATGCAACAAAAGAGCGTACTGATGAACTTAAAAAAAAGAGTCTCATTGCCCAGCATATCAACATTCCCGAAGAATGGATAATGGATAAGAATGCAGATGAAAAAAGCCTCGATTTTCAATGGATTAATAGTTTGTATGATCCTGAGTTAGCTATGCTTGTAGAAGAAGGATTACAATATAATGCCGATATTATTATAGCTCAGGAAAAACTTAACCAAATAGAATTGGCTATGTCTATTGCAGGAGCAAATTTGTATCCTACCATAAATGCCGTTACCAACACGTCCAATAATTTGATAAACGGTACTAAGATTCAAAATTTAGGAGTACAAGCCAATTGGGAATTAGATCTTTGGGGAAAAAATAAGTCCAACCAGATGGCGAGTATAAGTGATTATTTTTCAGTTAAATACAAGAATGAGAAGATAAAGCAAACCATTGCGTCTATGATTGCCAAAGCTTATTTTTTGAATATTGCGGGCCATCTGCAAGAACAAAAAATACATGATTACCTAAAATTAACACAAAATTTAGAAAAGTTATACAGCATTAAAAGTGACATAGGGACTGCAAATGATATTGATTTATCTAATATTAAAGCTGAACTAATATCTGTCAGCAATTATCTGGAAAAAATAAATAATGCCAATGCTCAATCTAGGAGAACATTAGAATTGCTAATTGGTAAATACCCAGAAGGAAAGATCAGAACAAAAACAAAATTTAATCCAATAACAGCCTCAGTTCCGAAAACGTTCCCTTTGCCGCTCATCGAAAATAGACCTGATATTTTAGCACAGCAGTATCAAATAGAAAAGTCTTTTTACGAAGTACAAGAAGCCAAAGCAGCGAGAATGCCGTCATTGAGTATTAGTTCTACTTTGGGTACAGCCAACACCAATATAAGTGCTATCAACTCATTGTATTCAAATCCCTTGATTAAAGTTGGTGGAGGTTTAATGACTCCTTTATTTAATGGCGGGAAATTAAAAAAAAATGTGGAAATCAGAAATTCAGAACAACGGCAGGCAGTTGAAGGATATTCAAAAACGGTATTAAATGCATTAAACGAAATAGAATCCTCCTGGGCAAATGTACTATCTCTTGAAAAACAACTAACCTATAACCAGGAAGTAATAACAGAGCTTACAAAAAACATCAATCTGACCAAAAAACAGATAAAAATAGGTACCAACAATAATTTTGAGCTGATACTGAAACAGCGTAACCTGTTAAAAAAAGAAATGAACATTATCGATTTAGAGCTACAGGAACGAATAGAGCGCATTAATTTATACCTGGCTTTGGGAGCTCCAAAGTATAAATAAAATGGTTGTCTACAATAGCGTGTTCCTTCAAATAAATCTCAACAATTATAATCTTAAAAAAACATAAACTAATGAACAGACTTATTCTTTCCATTGTCCTATTTTTAATGGAATCTAATGTTTTCTCTCAAGTAGGGATTAATACTCAAATGCCTAAAGCAACACTTGATGTTGCAGCGAGCCCAACAGATGCCACAAAAATTGATGGGCTTATAGTGCCCCGTCTTACAGGAAACGAACTGAAAGCAAAAGATGCATTATACCTTGCACCCCAAACAGGAACCGTAGTCTATATTATGCAACCTGCAAGCCCAACCACCACTAAAACTGCTAAAGTAACAAGTCCTGGTTATTACTATTTTGACGGAAGTGCCTGGCAAAGTTTTATAGGACCTAATATCTATAATGCAGATGGTGTTTTGCTGGCGAATAGAACGGTAACTATGGGGACAAATACATTGCAGTTCACAAACGGATCAAATTCCATTGGGTTAAATAACAATGGCACCCAGAGTACTCTATCTGTCCTGGGTTCATCAACGGGATATATTCAGGCTCAGGGCGGCTCTGCTATGGTAGATATGTTAGTGAGCGATTCGAATGCTGCGCAGATAATAGCTGGAGGCACGGCAACAAAATTCCTGTTAGGCACCAGTAATGCAACACCTCTTGGTTTTAGTACCAATACCCAGCAGCGGGCTGTTATTAGCTCAACGGGAAATTTCGGAATTAATACCCCAAATCCTACCCATAAGCTTCATGTAGCACCTTCTGCAGGTGAAGACCCGGTAAAAATTGAAGGATTAAATCAGGCTTCCGGAGCTGAAAATAATGTAGTTGTAGATTTATCTACAGGAATATTGAAATATTCGCCTACAGTTGCACAACCTGTTTTTCATGCGAAATTAGCTGCTAATCAGTCAGGCATGTCCTCTGGAGCAAGCACTGTCTTTTTTAGCGCTCCTGAAATTACCTCTTCATTATATAGCTACAACACCACAACAGGGGTATTAACGTTCAATGTGGCAGGAAATTACCTCATCCAGATGCAGATAAGTTTCCGTGACATTGATGCCGGAGCTCAGATGACCTTAGGAGTCCGTTCCGGGGGGAACTATATCGGAAGAGGAACAACGTATTCTCCGGTAGCAAGAGCGGCCAATATAACCGTAGGGTCGCTGGCAGCCTATAATACAGTGATACCGGCAACTGCAGGAATGCAAATTACATTTGCTGTTGCATCTAATGAAATCTATGGGATCTTAAAAAATGAAGATGGAGGAAGTGGAAGTGGAAACGTTTCTAATGTTACCGTAATAAAATTATAACCTAATCTGAATAGGGTAAGGGCGAACCATTTTATTAATGCTTATGAACTTAAATTTTAAAGAAATACACATTGGAGAAATAATCCGGTTGAGGATTGAGGAACTGAATATCAGAGAAGAAAGAATTCTCAGTTTTCTTAAGTGCGATCAGGAGTTTCTTGTGAATGTTCTGTCTTCAGAAGATATATCAACAGCTACATTGCTAAGATTATCCAAGCTGCTCGAGTATGATTTCTTCAGATTGTACTCACACCATTTGATCCTGTTTTCTCCTCCGTCTTCCGTTGAAAAGAATACATCAAATAGTGAAAAAATCGGACTTCCTCAGTTCCGGAAAAATATTTATACAAAAGATATGATTGATTTTATTCTGGAATTATTAGAAAACGGGGAGAAAACTAAGTTAGAAATTATACAACAATACAAAATCCCTAAAACCACTTTATATAAATGGATAGAAAAATACAAGAAGTAGGTAGAAAACCGGATTATCGCAAGATTTATTCAGATATCATTCAATTGAAACATCCGGAAAAAGGGAAGTATTGTGAAGATATTCTTTCTAAAGAACAGATTTCTGACTTAGACGTTATTAAGCTGAATGATATTATCTTTTCTCATCAAAGCAAAAAAAGTCAGATTTCTAACCAGAAGCATCGTGCTTACAATGAACAGGCGATTTTACAGATGTTAAACTATCAAAAGAAGAATAATTTAAATAATACCCAGTTAGCAGTTTATTTTAAACTAAGCAGAAATACAGTCGCCAAATGGAAAAAAATATATAAAATTATTTAAGAATGATCTGGGATAACTAAAAAAAACGAATTCCATACATTACTTTCTGCAGAGAAGTTCTCGGTCACTGCAGAATTCTGGTTTTCGATATCCATTACCTTTTTTATAGACTGATTATTTATTCAATTTTAAGTGATTTACAAAAATAATCCATATGTATTAAAAAATATTTAATTAATTAAGTTTTTTAACGTATATTATATGTTGTTTTGTTATATTTGGTTAATGATTGTGTTTTAATGTGTTACTCTTTTAGACCCTTTTAATATACATCAGATATCTGTTCTGAATTGAATTAATCAAGAACTAATATAATTATGAAAAAACGAATAGTACTTATTACTTTTCTTGTGGAAAACTTAATTACCAATGCCCAGGTGGGAATAAGGACTGTGGTTCTTTCCGCAAGCCTTCATTTGGAGCCGACGGGTATACAAAAGACCACGGAAACTGGAAGTATTGTTTATACGGGTGTGCAACTAATTGTAGCAGAACAGGAATGGAAAGAACAGGTGTGAAAAACAGGATGGTTTTGCTTTTCTTTTTGTTGTTATCCTGTGTATTTTATACTCAGAAATCGTCTTCTGCAGAAATAGACCGATTACAGGAGGAAATAGGAAGTCAATACCTTCAGAAAGGTAAGCTTTATGATGGGATTGAACAGAGCAAAAAAGCAATACGGCTGTCAGAGGAGATCAATTATACAAAAGGCAAGGCAAGAGGATATATTCATATAGCCAGTTTTCTTCATTCGTTGGGTAAATACAATGAAGAACAGCTGTACCTGCAAAAAGCAGAAGCCCTATTAGCTGAATATGAGGATGATCCTTTGCTGTTATCAGCATTTTTTGCAGCCTATGCAAAAAATTATCATGAACTGGGATTTATGGAAAAGTCCAATGAAAACTATAATAAGGCGATAAAAGCAGCTTTAAAAATCAACAACAAACAGCAGAAGAGAAAACGTCTGCACTATATTTATGGAAGTAAGGCTGTGAATTTCGGGCGGATTCAGGATAACGATTCTATGTACTATTATATTCATAAAGCATATAAGATCTTACCCAGAGTGGTGGAAGCAACAAACCTTACAGACTATTTCATTTATAAAAAGAAAAATCAGGATTCTGCAAAGTTTTACCTGGATAAGGCTGAGGGCTTATTAAAAGTGTCTACAGAAACATTTGATTATCTGGTGTTTAATTATATGTCGGGGCGGTATTATAAAAGCCAAAAAGATTATAAGAAAGCCTTGGAATTCTATGAAAAATCTCTCAGCCTATCTTTTAAAATGAAGAGGCCTAAAAATATCATGAAGAATTATAAAGATATCGCTGAAATATACAGTCTTCAGGATAATGTTTATAAAGCCAATGAATATCTGCAAAAATATACAAAACTAAGGGACAGTTTTGATCAGACTAATTTAATGGCTTTACAAACCTCCGGGAAAAAAATTATTGAAGATGAAAAAAAACAGAGCCGGAATTCAAATAAGAAGCTGTACTATATTTTGGGAGGACTTTTTTTAGGGATTACCGTCATAATAAGCTTATTGAGTTTTTCATATTACAGGAAGGCGAAGAAAAAGGATCTTTTGTTGAAAGAAAATAAATCAGTCATTTTGCAAAAAGACCGGAAAGTGAAAGAGCTGGAGCAAAAAGTAAATGAAAATTTTGATGAAATTATACAGTTAGCTAAAGAAAACAGTTCTGAGTTCTGGGGGCGTTTCCAGGAAGTATACCCCGATTTTCGTTATAAAATACTGGATATTAACCCTAATCTGAAAACATCCGAACTTATATTATCTGCTTATATTTATTTGGGATTCAATACAAAGGATATAGCTGAATACACTTTCAAAGCGGTTCAGACGGTAAAGAATAATAAATATAATTTAAGGAAAAGATTAAATATTCCTACACAGGATGATCTTATAGTATGGATAAGAAGTCATGCAGGATAATCTCTATTTATCAATGCTAGCCCAATTTTCTGAATACGCCTTAAAACAGCCTGAAACGGCAGGTTTTGATGTGTCGTTATTCATTTATGGAAGAAAAGAAATATAGCAGGCTGTACTTTTACAACTTTCCAGACAAGAGAATAATAAGATACTCCGGGAAAAAGCTTTCAATGTTCCGTAGCAAGACAAAATTATCCTTTTGAATATGGAATTCTACAGATAGTTAACTGTCACTATCCGTGTTTATTATAATATAGGGGTACTTTGTTGGTACCTTATTTTTTTTGTTTTCACTGCTGACTTCTTTTGCTTTGTGCTCTCAGAACTTCAAACCCCTTAAAAATTTAAACACAAATGGGAAAAAATGAATATTTCGATCTTAGGAAGATTCCGCATGGGCGCACAACTAGGTTTAGACCTGTAACTGTCAGATACAGGTCATATTAATAAGTGATATTTGGATGAATATCATCATCACTTATTGTCTTTAAGAATTATTAATTAGAGCTATTTATCTGGGATGCTACCAAAACAAAACAAAAAAGAGTACGAAAAGAATTTCAATATATGTTATATGGTCATTGGAGGTGTGACAACAGTTGTTTCATTGATGTATTATTTATTATTTTTTTCAGATGAAGAAAAGAAAGAGAAAAAAACTTCTTTATCTGAGCAGAAAACAGAGGAGGCTTTCGATGAAATCATTCAGTTGGCAAAAAATAACAGTCCCGAGTTTTGGGCACATTTTCAGGAAAAGTATCCTGAATTCCGTAAAAAATTAATAAAGATCAATGCCCATCTGAAAGTTTCTGAGCTTATCTTCTGTGCCTATATTTATTTAGGCTTTAACACTAAAGATATAGCTAAATATACTTTTAAAGCAGTTCAGACTATTAAAAACAATAAATATAATTTAAGAAAAAGACTCAATATTCCCCCAAAAGATGATACTACGTTATGGCTGCGTAAAAATCTTGATGAATAATAAGTTATTGATTTTTAATTATTTACACTTGTTGGTACCTTCTTGGTACCTGTGTTTTTTGCTTAAACTGGAATATTTTTAGTGATTTGTAGGAACAAACACAATAACAAGATTCTAAACACTACAATACCCATTGAGATGAAAAAATATATAATCCCCACCTGCGCTTTATACTTTCCAGGCATTCCCAAGTCGGCATCGATACAACTTGCCGGATGTATACTCTTGCTGCTTAAGGTAAATATACAATTCTAGAAACATAACACAATGAAAAAAAATGCAATTATTCTGGGGGCCATACTGGCCTCTATATTCTCATTTGCCCAGGTGGGAATAAGGACTGTGGTTCCTTCCGCAAGCCTTCATTTAGAACCGACGAGTATTTCCTCTCCTACGGGTATGGACGGAATTTTAATTCCCAGGGTAAAAGTTTTTCCTGCTGCCCAGGCAAAAGGCCATACGGTTTTTTTATCTCAGCATGGTACACTTCCCGATGGGTTTTATTATTGGGACGGTACAGACTGGGTTTCTTTTATAAGTAATTTTAACCGTCTCTATGATGATGCTATTTATGTAGTAACCGGAAGTGGATATTCTGCCTCTGGAAATACAGAAAACAATGTGCTGTTCAGTACATTAAAGGCTTATGATCCCACCGGTTTTTCTGTTTCGGGTAATCAGATTACCGTAGGAAAGAGTGGCACCTACCTGGTCAGTTTTAATTCAGCATTAAAAAAAACAGTGGGTACTGTAAACGAGAACAGGGCCATCTATACCTACAGAATCAAAAAGAACGGAACAACAGTTTTGACAACTTCTAACTCTTTAACTAATGAAGGAACAACGGCTACCAGTGTTGCCCTTAGCGGGATTTTAACATTAGCCCAGAATGATGTTGTAATAGTGACCATACAGAAGACCACGGAAACTGGAAGTACTGTTTATACGGGGTATGGAACCAATTGTATTACAATGACTTACTTGAATGATTAATTAATGCTTAATACTATGAAAAAGATAACTCTATTTTTTTTAATTTTTTCCTTAGGGAGTTTGTATGCCCAAAATGGGGTAGGTATCAATACAAGCAGCCCACGGTCTTTGTTGGATATCCGTGCAAAAAATCCTGATACTCCGGAGAATTCAGCAGGTATATTATTTCCTACCGTCAGCCGTTTTTCGGCTGCTGATCCCGGGCAGAATCAGAATGCAATGTTGGTATTTTTAGATAATGCCGGTACTGGCGCAGCCGGTTTTGAGGGGTATTATTTTTGGGATGATAACAAAAAATTATGGCAATATATCTTCCAGACCAAAATTTTAGGCAAAAATCTTTTTAAAACAATAGCTTCGGGAATTGGCTTTCCGGTCATTGCCAGCGGAGATGCGAACATCAATATCTGGTTTAAAGCTCCATTTACATCATTGAAGGCACCGGATGCCAATTATACATTACAGAATGGGGATATTATTGTTGGAAAAACCGGGAATTACTCATTATTCTTCACCGGTGGGCTATATAAGAACAGCGGTGATCTTGGGGCTACCTTAACGGAAGTGGGTGTTTTTATCAATAACGGGGCCACACCTGTACTGATATCCAAATCACCCTTACCGTCTGCAGATAATGCTAAAAGAAGTACCAATCATACTATTTCGGATATTATTACATTAACTAAAGGGCAGAGAATATCCGTACAAACGAGGAGAATTAACTCCTGTGATACTGCAGTGGGCCCGGAGTCTGTTTATACACTAACCTTATCTTATTTAGATTAATTATGAAAAATATTTCAACTTTACTTATAGTGGGAAATTTATTTTGTTTTGGCCTTCTAAGCTCTCAGGTAGGGGTCAACACCAATACACCCAAAACGACACTGGAAATCAGGGCAGCTGATAAAAATAATCCTTTAAGCAATGAAGGAGTCATTGTTCCCAGAGTAACTTCGCTGAATGTGACGAATGCCAAAGAGCATGGATTACTGGTTTTTCTTGATTTTGAAGATCCTCTGACCGAGGCCGTTGAAAGAGGTTTTTACTGGTGGAATAATACAGGCAATACATGGATTCCTTTTTTCTCCATGAATAAAATGACCACGGATAAAACCATTACCTATGTAAGCTGTAAAAATACCTTTAATGAAGGTCCTCTGACTTCATCCTCAACGAATGTAAGGACCCTTGGTTTTGATATCAATACGCTTATTGCCAATGATACAGGTAATTTTGAGATCAATGCCTCCGGTGAACTGGTTGTAAAAAAAGCAGGAACTTATCATGTGCAGGGTGTCCTCTCTCTTCATAGCATCGGTAATGGTGTTAATGCTGCCAGAGACGCCTATGAAGGGATAATTTTGGTCAATGGTGCAGAACCAGCTCCTAATCTGCGGACTGCCTACGGCTTTCCCAGCGGAGCCACTATTTTCGACAGTAATTCGGCTATATCTGGATTCGTAACGCTCAATGTAAATGACAGGATCCGGTTTTCGATCAACAGGTATTACAGAGATGCCGGCTTTACAGACCCCGTCACAATTACCCCTAATGGTACCCTTTCCAACCTTACTTTACGGTACATGGGAAGCTTTTAAAATAATGGAGCGGAATGGAAGAACAGGGATGAAAAAACAGGACGGCCAGACTTTTATTTTGTAGAGTACTCGGTACAGTCAGTTTACATGATCATTTTTCCTGTTATTTAATTAAAACACAATAATAAAACACATACACAATGAAAAAAAATGCAATCATTTTAGGAGCTGTTTTGGCTTCTACACTTTCTTTTGGTCAGATCGGAATTAATACTTCTACTCCGAATCCTGATGCAGCGCTGGACGTAGTGTCCTCCAACAAAGGTATTCTCAATACGCGTATTACATTAACCTCCACTTCAAGCCCCTCGCCGCTTAGTGCTCATGTGGCAGGGATGATGATATATAATACGGCAACTGTTTCTGACGTGACTCCCGGATTATACTACAATGATGGCTCAAAATGGATAAAAGCAGGAGCTACAATTACCCATGCATTAAGCAGCTCGGGGAATAGCATGACCTCTACAGTAAATGGAATAGCCCGTACTGCACCGATTATTAATAGTATAAGCAATACGATTTCAGGAAATACACTGACTACTACGGTAAACGGAGTTTCTTCAAGCTCTGTTACCCTTCCGCTGGGATTGAATATCTATAATTCTGACGGAACGCTCAACAGTGACAGAATGGTTAATACCAATAATAAGATGTTATGGTTTCAAAATGGCGTCAGTAATGTAAATAATCATATAGCATTTGATGTTAATGTTGCTGTTCCCGGCAGTACAAGACTTATTACCAGAGGCAGTTCCAGCTCCCTGATCAGAGCACTGGTCAATTCAAACCGTATGCTTGATATGGAACTTTTAAATGACGGCAGCTCCAGATTATTGTCCACGGGGAGTACAGGATTACTTGTCGGTACAGGTACCTCTTCCGGACCTTTGACTCTTAATGTGGGGTCCAACAGGGCCACACTGGCCACAAACGGGAATTTTGGCATCGGCACCGAAACCCCTTCTCAAAAACTGCATGTCATAGGAAATATTCTGGCTTCGGGAACAGTTACTCCGGATTATGTATTTGAAAAACATTTTGAGGGAATATCAAAGCTAAACCCTTCATATACAATGATGGAGCTGGATGAAGTAGAAGAGTTTACACGTCTTAATAAACATTTACCAGGCGTTCCTTCTGCCTCTGAAATAAAAACTCAGGGCGGAATTATCCTCAACAGAGCAGCAGAAATAAATCTGGAAAAAATAGAGGAACTGTATCTGTATGTTTTCGAATTAAAGAAAGAAATAAAAACTTTAAAAGAAAAAAGTATAGAAATGGAAAAGTTTGTTAATAAAAATTAGCAGACAGGGAAAATGTAAGCTGACTGTTTAGGGATGATCATCCTGGAAATCACAGTACAATTCTAAATTATTTAATGCCTAAAAATGTTATTATGAAAAACTTATTAATTGCAGCTGTACTGATGCTGCCAAATATTATTTATTCCCAAGCCGGAAATGTTGGAATTAATACAGCATTACCGGGAAGTACCTTAACAGTGAATGGTTCTATAGCAGGACAGTACAAGAGTGTAGGCGTATCTACAACACTGGGGACCAATGATTTTTATATGGCCTATAGCGGAACTTCAGCAGGAACATTTACTCTCCCTGCTGCAACCGCTGCGGCTCCCTCTGCAGGAAATATATTAGGCCGAATTTATTATATCAAAAATGTAGGGACTGCACCTCTTACTATTGCAGCCAGTGGATCTGAACTGATAGATAATCAGTCTGGTGCAGGAGTTTCAAGTGTAACTTTAACACCCGGCGGCTATACCATGTTTATCAGTAAAGGAACCACCAGCGGGACGACGTGGGAAATAGGAATCTTAATTAACAAAACAATTCCTACCATTGCTGCACTAGGAGCTTCTGATACAGTTACTTATTCAGGAAGTAATTTAACGAGTTTCAACAACAGTATTCCTCAGATTATTCCGTTTTCTGTAGGAGATGTTATTGTAAACCAGGGTGGTTCTGCAGTCTGGAATGATGCTGGAGATTACTGGCAGATATTGGAGTCAGGAATTTATAAAATAGAAGGTTATGCTTATTTTGGAAGCGGAGGAACGGTTTCAGGATCTGGAGCCTTTACAGGGATCAACCTGAATATTACTAAGAATGGAACTTCACTTTCCAATATTATTGGCGGAAACAGGGGGAATATCGATAATGGCACTGCTTCAGCAGGAAATACACCCATTAATGTGAACTGCATTGTACATCTTAATGCAGGTGACAAAGTCTATCTTACAATGAACTGGGGTGCATTAAATAAGCCTACGAATGATGCTCACATTACAGCACCGGCATCTTTGTCGGAAAGCAGAAATTTCTCTCTACAGCAACTTTCTACCCCATAACACCCTTAAAAAATTAATACTATGGACAGGGATTTTAAAAACATCCACATAGGCTCATTAGTCAAACAACGGGTCGTGGAACTTGAGATTGAAACAGAACGTATTTGTAATTTTCTTAAATGTAATAATGAAGAGATAAGGCAGATGTTTTTACAGGAGCAACTGCCTACTGATATTTTATTGAAATGGTCCAAATTACTTGAATATGATTTTTTCAGAGTCTATTCTCAGCATTTGATATTATATGCTCCACCGGGAAGTATGAATTATAATAGTTCTTCAAAAGAAAAAGAATCCATGCTTCCTCAGTTCAGGAAAAATATATACACCAAAGAAGTAATAGATTTCATTCTGGAATCGATAAAAAGTGGAGAAAAAACAAAACAGCAGGTGATAGATGAATATAAAATTCCTAAAACAACTTTATACAACTGGATAAAGAAGTATGCCTTAAGAAATAAGTTCTATGTAAACCGGTGACATTATTATAAAAAACCGACTATAAAAAAGCAATCATTATCAAAAGCATTATGGAAAATTTAAGTCCGGATTATCATCGTATCTATAACGATATAATAAATAAAAAGCATCCTGATAGAAAAGAGGAGTGTAAATTCCTGTTAGATAAACAGGAACTATCAGTATTGGATATCATAGAACTTAACCGGAAGATCTTTGGGCTGGCAGATCAGGGGACAGAAGCGTTTAACCAAAGCCACCGGTCTTACAATAAATCTTCTATACTTAAGATTTTGAATTATCAGGAAAAAAACAAATTGAATAATATGCAGCTTGCACGACACTTTAAGCTAAGCAGAAATACGGTTGCCAGATGGAAAAGATTATTTTCAATCCAAGATGAAACTATCTGAATCTTCACCACTTAGTTCTATGAATAGCTGTCATTTACCTGATTTTTAAGGAATTATTTAATAGCAGATGATCATATTCATTAATAAAAATTGGCGATCTTAGTTAACAGATCAATATTGATTAACTGTATTTTACGACCTTCCATAATAATAAGATGACCCTCTTTAAAATCATGAAGTATGCGTGCTAATGTTTCATTGGCTGTACCGGCCATATTGGCTAAATCTTGGCGTGATAGCGTAATGAATACGCTGTCTTCATTGCTCATATTACTTGCCTTATATTTATTATGTAAAATTAACAGGCTGAGAGCCACCCGCTCTCTGACGGTCCGCTGGGATAATACAGTCATCAGGTTTGCCATGACACTGAATTCATGACTTAAACTTTTTAAGAGTAATCTTGAGAATACCACCGATTGATCAAGTAATGCAAGAAAATCATCTTTTGAAATAAAAGAGATGACCGAATTTTCAAGAGTCTGGGTGGTATCTCCATACGACTCATCACTTAAAATAGCTGAATATCCAAAAAACTCCCCTGAATTGTAAATGTAAATGATCTGTTCCCTGCCATCATTATCTACCTTGTATTTTTTTACTTTCCCTGATTTTAAATAAAAAACTCCATTAGGAATTGTACCGTCAGTGAATACTGCTTCATTTTTACGGTAATTTTTATGATGCATTATTCCCTTGAGCAGATCCTTATCACACTCCGGAAGCTCTTCATAAAGATATTGATTGTTAAAAATAAATTTTGAAATCATACTATAAAACAAAACTAAGCTATTTTTAGCTAAGGAATAACTTGACTTAAATCAAGTTTTATCAAGACCTGGATCATTATGGTTTACTGATAAACTCTCTACTTTTACGTAAACAATAAATTGATTTTAATGGAATATACAGAACATCTAAAGAATCTTGGTATTAACCCTGCTAAAGATGTTTTTTGGAATTTATCAGAACCTCAGTTAATATCACAGACGTTAAAAAAAAACCAGGGCATTATAACGAGATCTGGAGCATTAGCCTGTGATACCGGTGAATTTACAGGTCGTTCTCCAAAGGATAAATACATTGTTATAGATGAAAAAACCAAAGACTCTATATGGTGGGGAGAGGTAAACCATCCTTTTCAGCCGGCAGATTTCTACAGTTTGTACCATTGTATTACTGCCCATCTCTCTGCCAGAGATCTGTATGTTAAAGATGTTTATGCCTGTGCAAAAGCTGAATATCAATTAAATATAAGGGTCGTTACTGAAAAACCCTGGCAGAGTTTATTTGTCAGCAATTTATTTCTAAGACCTTCTCAAAAGGAATTGGAGACTTTTCAGCACGAGTGGTTAATATTGGTAGCTCCTGAGTTTAGAGCTGTGCCTGAAGTTGATAAGACCCGGCAGCATAATTTTACAATCATTAATTTTTCGAAAAAGATAATTCTGATCGGAGGAAGTGCTTATACCGGAGAGATCAAAAAAGGAATTTTTACGGTATTAAATTATTTACTGCCACATGAAAAAAATGTACTTTCAATGCACTGTTCTGCCAACATTGGTGATGATGGAGATACTGCGGTATTTTTTGGTCTTTCAGGAACCGGAAAAACTACGCTTTCTGCAGATCCGCTCCGGAAATTAATTGGTGATGATGAACACGGATGGGACAACGAAAGTGTTTTTAATTTTGAAGGTGGATGCTACGCGAAATGCGTGAATTTAAGTAAGGAAAAAGAACCGCAGATTTTTTCAGCAATACGTTTTGGAACATTGCTTGAAAATGTGCGTTTTCTTGAAGGTACCGATATTGTTGATTACGATGATACTTCTGTAACTGAAAATACGAGGGCAGCATATCCTATCGATTTTATTGATAATGCCATACATCCTTCTATCGGTGGAATGCCGGATAACATTTTCTTTTTAACCTGTGATGCTTTTGGAGTACTGCCTCCTATTTCAAAATTAACAGCAGGGCAGGCGATGTATCATTTTGTTTCCGGATATACTGCGAAAGTAGCAGGAACTGAAGAAGGAATCACTGAACCTCAGACCACGTTTTCCGCCTGCTTTGGAAAACCGTTCTTACCCCTGCATCCGACAAAATATGCAGAATTATTAGGGAAAAAGCTAAAAGATAATAAAGTAAATGTGTGGCTTATTAACACTGGTTGGTCCGGAGGAGCCTATGGAATAGGAAAACGTATAGAACTTTCCTATACCAGAGCGATGATTACCGCAGTATTGGAAAATGAATTAGAGAATGTGGATTTTGTAAGTGATGCTGTATTTGGATTAAAGATGCCCGTTGAATGTAAAGGCGTCCCTTCAGAGCTTTTAAATCCCAGAAATACCTGGGAAGATCAGGCAGCATATGATGATAAAGCCAATAGTCTCGCATCACAATTTATATTGAACTTTAAAGATTTTGAATCATTTGCCAATGAAGAAATCATGAATGGAGGCCCGGTTTTAGATCCTGCTATAATTAAAATATGATCACGCCGTAATCATAGTATACATATTGAGAATGAGGGATAGCATCCCTGGCAAAAAAAATAAAAATGAAAATTCCTGAAAACCTTTTATATACTGAGGATCATGAATGGGTAAGAATAGAAGGCGGTGCAGCATATGTTGGAATCACTGACTTTGCCCAGAAAGAATTAGGCGATATTGTCTATGTTGAAATCGAAACCCTTGGAGAGAAATTAAAACAGCATGAAATATTTGGAGCTGTTGAAGCGGTAAAAACAGTATCAGATCTTTTTCTGCCCATTGCAGGTGAGGTCATTGAGCTCAATCCAAAGTTAAGTACCAATCCTGAACTCGTCAATTCCGATCCGTATGGAGATGGATGGATGATCAAAATTAAGATTGAGAATCTTTTTGATGTAGAAGGTCTTCTGAGGTCTTCCTCATACTTATCTTTAATAGGTTTATAATATGCGCTCTGTAATAATAAAGAAAACGGCACTTAATACAATACATCATATACTTGGTGGAAAAATGGTGGAATTTGCAGGTTATGAAATGCCTGTTCAGTATACGGGAGTAAATCATGAGCATGAGACAGTTAGAAAGGGAGTCGGTATTTTTGATGTCTCTCATATGGGCGAGATTTTGATACATGGAAAGGAAGCTTTGGATTTAATCCAGAAGATGACTACAAATGACGTTTCAAAACTGAATCCCGGGAAAGTGCAGTACAGCTGTATGCCCAACGATAGAGGCGGAATTATTGATGACCTCTTGGTGTATATGATCACCGGCAATGAATATTTATTGGTTGTTAATGCCTCAAATATCAGGAAAGACCTGGACTGGATTCGCAGGCACAATTCTTTTGATGCCGAAGTAACAAATATTTCAGACGGTATTTCTTTAATCGCTGTTCAGGGACCAAAAGCAATACACACTCTGCAGAAGCTTACAGATATCAATTTAAAAAAATTGGAATATTATACTTTTACAATAGGTGAATTTGCCCATATTCCCAATGTTTTAATTTCAGCAACCGGCTATACAGGAGCAGGAGGATTTGAAATCTATGTTGAAAATAAGTATGCAGAGCATTTGTGGGATACTGTTTTTCAGGCTGGAAAAGATGAAGGGATTGTACCGGCGGGACTTGCTGCCAGGGATACACTCCGTCTGGAAATGGGATTTTGTTTATATGGAAATGATATCAATGAAGGAACATCACCTATAGAAGCCGGTTTAGGCTGGATTACAAAATTTACAAAAGATTTTGTCAATAGTGATTTTTTTAAAACCCAGAAAGAAATCGGAGTAGCCAGAAAATTAGTGGGCTTTGAAATGACCGGAAAAGGAATTCCCCGTCATGATTATGAGATCTGGAATGAAAATAAAGAAATTATAGGTGTTGTAACATCAGGTACGAGATCTCCAACATTAAAAAAGGCGATAGGAATGGGATATGTCTCTACAAATAACTCCAGTATTGGAGGTGAAATTTTTATCAATATCAGAAACAAACCCGTTAGAGCCGTTATTACCAGGACTCCCTTTGTTTAAAAAATAAATTTTAATCAATATGTTAATTCCTCAAAACCTGTACTATACTAAAGATCATTTGTGGTTAAGAAAAGTTGGACTGTATGACTTTTGTATCGGTATCACTGATTTTGCGCAAAAAGAAATAGGAGAGATTAACCTGATCGAACTCGATTTGAAAGGAAGTACAATAGGAAAATCAGTGTCATGGGGAGCCGTTTACGGAATTAATGCAACCTTCTCCCTTATCGCACCCTGTGCATGTAAAATTACAGCAGTGAATACTATTTTAAATACTAAGCCTTCACACGTCAATACGGACCCTTATAATAATTGGTTTTTGAGTATTTCAACCCATATCTTTGCCAACGAATTTTTAACCTGTGAAGAATATAATCTATTGTTAAATGATTTTTAAGCATCTCAAATTAAATATTGACGTAAAAGACAGTGAGTTCAATAAGCTTTATCCCGTTCATATCAAAGAACTGGCAAGCCGTCACTGGACTCCTGTTGAAGTGGCAAGAACGGCCGCTGAATATCTGGCGGAAGCTCCTAACAGTAAAGTATTGGATATTGGTGCCGGTGCCGGGAAATTCTGCTTAGTGGGCGCTGCTTCTACCCGGGGAATATTCTATGGTGTCGAGCAGAGGGAATTCCTTATTAAAATATCAAAAAAAATAGCGGAAAAACACAAAATTTCTAATGTGAACTTTATTCATTCTAATATTAATGAAGTTTCCTTTTCTGATTATAATGCATTTTATTTTTTTAATTCATTTTATGAAAATATAGATCTTACATGTTCCATTGATGATAAAGTGCCTACAGATAAAGATCTATATTATGCCTACTCCGATTATGTAAGAGATCAGCTGGATAAAACACCGGTAGGAACGCGTTTGGTTACTTACTGGAGTAAATGGGATGAAATTCCAAGCAGTTTCGATTTGGAAAAGACTGATTATAACGGCTTATTGAATTTCTGGAAAAAGATAAGCTAGTCTGTCATAAAAATGAATAAAGCCCGGCATTTATTGAATGGATATGCAGAATCGGGTGTTTTCTGAAATAGTAAAACACAGGATGAAAATAAATTATTGAGCAAACAGAATACATAGGTCTGACGATTATGTATATTTTTTTTTGTATTACTACAATTCTTTTGTAGTAATACTTTTTAACATTTATCTCATCTCAGGAATTGATTAGAACTTTGAGATTTTTAATGTGTTGATTCTGCTTTTTATTATATCAGTGTATATTTAAGCATCATAAAACATGTTTCGCCACAGAGGAAAACGGAGAACCTATTCTCATAATCTTAAACTTGCATCAGCACTTTCTTTTGTTGCAGGCATCGTCAATATTACCGGAGTATTATCCGTAAAAGTTTTAACAACCAATATAACAGGGCATTTTGCTTTTTTTTCTGAAGAAATACTTTTCAAGAAACACCAGTCGGCCTTTATGTATTTGCTTTTCATTCTGTTTTTTCTGATGGGTTCTTTTATATCAAGCCTGATTATTGAATTTTATCGGAACGGAAAAAAAATACGGCCACATACGTTTCCTATTATAATAGAAATTATACTTTTATCTTTTGTAGGATTATCGGGTGATCTGCCACGGGATTTTTCGCTTTCCTCCCATATCATTGCCTATATACTGCTTTTTTCTATGGGGATTCAGAACTCTTTGGTAACCAGAGTTTCTCAATCAGTTGTAAGAACAACCCATCTTACAGGTCTCTTTACAGATTTAGGAATAGATTTGTCCCAAATAGTATTTAATAAAGAATATACGGCTCACCAGCAACTTAAAAAAAGTATATTTTTGAAACTGGTAATTATTATATGCTTTTTCTCTGGCTGTATTGTAGGAGGCCTTTTGTATAAGCTTTTTTATATAAAAACATTATTGTTTGCCTCAGGATTTCTTGTTTATATAATCTGGTATGACAGGATTCTGTACAGGTATTATTTTTTAAGAAGAAAACTCAGATAGATGTTTAATTAATTTTGCCACATATTCTGTACCTGCCTTAAATGAATTTAAAATTTTTGTAAAAAGGCTCAATAAAAAACTCCCCGGCAGTTAGTCAGGGGAGGGTTGCTCTCAGATCAAATAAATAATGAAAGGATATTTCAAGGATCTGATTACACATCGTCAAAATTTGTTAGGTTGTATAATCCATAGTTGACTAAAGATTAGTATCTCCGATAGGTATCAGCTTATCGGATGATTTTTTGCAAAAGTATACATTTTACACCACGTGGTGAAATATAATTTAATGAAAAATCTGTAAAGCATAACACTATCTCCGCTTTGCCAAATGTTTTAAAATCAAATAAAAAGCTCCTCAGACACGATGCCTGAAGAGCCTATTTACAAATTAAATTATTTCTTATTTGCCGAAAAAGATCTCATCCTGCTTCTGCTGCTCGTTATAGATCAGCTGAAAATTATCTGGCATATTCTGATAAAGAAGCTTCCATTGTTGGATCTTGGAATGCTTTTTAAAACTTTCCAGAGACCTTACAAACAGGTTTTCGATAACGGTTCTTACATAAGAATCACCGTTTCTGTAGATCCAGTCCATCAGTTTGATGTGATGCGCTACGATATAGATTTTAGATTCCTGCAGCATATCCTTCAAATAATTGATAGTAGCCTGAATAACACCGGCAAAGTTTTCCTGAACAGATAACTGTGTGATCTCATTTCGAAGTGGCGGATAGAAAAATTTTAAGTATTCAAAGGCTATTTTTTTATTGATAGCCTGCATTTGTACTTTCATCATAACTAACATTTTTCAGTACTTATCTTGCAGCTAAATGTGTACCAAAATTTACAGCATGGCAGCAATTATAAAAACGCCTATGATCACTGCAATGTGAGTAAGCAATACCTCTGTATTGTGCCTGCTAGTCGTTGTTTTCCACGTTTTCCAGTCGGAAATTCTTCTGATTTTTGTTTTCATAACCTGTTGATTTTTAATCGTTTTAGTTTTCAGGCAAAATGTGCTTTTGCAACGAAACATAATAAAAATTTAATAAAATTTATATGCCATGATTGTATATCTGTCTTGAGTATATCTGTTGTAACTCCTTTGAAATGTGACTAAAAATCACTTTTCGGTATTCCCCGCCACAGAAAGCTGTAAAATTGTCCAGAGAATAAATGAAAGTTCCTTCTACTGCATTTTTTAAATCAGTATCTCCGTTTTTGTAAATTTTGTCCATCTTTTGGAGACTTTTAAATAAAATATTTCTGTCATTCTGTCGGACCATACTTTTGATACGCTCAGTGAAAGTCCGGATCAAACTATACGGGTTCTGTTGAGTACTTTCCGTAAGATCATTTTCAAAGTCAGGAATAATCTCTGTAATTTCCTGGACGGCTTCTGAATAGTTCATATGATTAATGATTTTGGTCTAAAAGTTTAATGATGGCTCCGAAGATGAAAATGGTCAGGAAAGCCATGAATAGCATATGGTAAGGTTTCAGCCATTTCGGAGTTTCCGGGCCTCTGCTTTTTAATCTTCTTAATTTATCGATGCGGTTTAAGGTATTCAAGTCCATATTATATATTTTGAAAATAACAAAGCGAATGGCGTTCCTTTGAAAGTGAATTTTATTTAGAAATTTGAAAATCAGATAGTTGATTGGTTTTTAGAATATGCCGGAATCGGAACTATCCTGTCAAAATGATAAGCTTTTTATCAAAACGAAATGAAGAAGCTTATTTTGAAGTATAATCTGCTCCGGCTGCCAACCTGCGAGAGATAAAAAAATATATTTTTTTAACAGCATGCAAAACTTAATGTTATATCAACTTTTGGCTTCTGGGATTATTTTATTTGTATGATGGAAAGAATAGAATGAATATCTTTGCACTCCAAATTATTCAGGACATGTTTTCAAAAATTATAGTACACCGAGTAGGAAATAAAATCAACGGAGAATCTTTAACGCTGTCTCAGGAAGAGCTGAAGCTGGAAGAAGGAATGGCAGAGTTGCTTGAAGATTACTTTTTAGGTTCTTTTAAATCAGAAGAAACCTTCAATTTTTACAGTGACACATATTTGGTCAATAATCCGGTTTACAGTTCCGTATCCGAAATCTTTGAAGACAAAGCAAAGTTCCTTTGGGAATCTGAAAATATTGCAAAACACCTTTTTGAAGCGGCTGAAAACCCAAGAGTTCAGGGCGGAGAACTGTTTATTGTGCTTTTTGAAGAAGAAAGTGACCGTCCGGATAAAGTAGACAAGATTGGAATCTTTAAAACAGAAAAGAGAGAATCTTTCCTGAAAATTTCTCCTCAGGCAGAAACTTTTGACATCGAAAAAGATCAGGGAATCGGTCTGTCCAAAATAGATAAAGCAGCTTTAATCTACAATAATAATAAAGAGACCGGATATGTACTTTCTGTTGTGGACAACAACAAAAACGGAGATATGTACTACTGGTTTGAAGATTTTCTGAAAGTAAAACAGCGTGACGACGAATATTTCCATACCCAGGAAGCTCTGATGGTTTATAAAGACTATATCACAAAACAGCTTCCGCAGGAATTTGAAGTTTCCAAAGCAGATCAGGCAGATTTCTTAAATAAATCCATTAATTTCTTTAAAGAGAAAGAAGAATTTAAGCTGGATGATTTTACCAATGAAGTATTGGGTGACCAGCATGTGATTGAAAGTTTTGTGAATTTCAAAACCGATTACGAGCAGGATATGCAGGTGAATATTGCTGAAGAATTCCCAATCAGTGAAGCTGCTGTAAAGAAAACCCAGCGTCACTTCAAAAGCATCATTAAACTTGATAAAAACTTCCACATCTATATCCATGGTGACAGGCAGAAGCTTGAAATGGGTGAGGACGACAAAGGAAAATACTACAGACTTTATTTCGATAAAGAAGTTTAACGGAGAAAGGTCCATTAAAGAATAATATCATAACTTTATCTCGCACCGCAAAATAAAAAGTTATGAAATTTATGATCATTTTCTGGGCACTTTATATGCTTTTTTTCTGCATACCGTTTCCGATCTTTATTTATATGATGACTTCGGAAATAACAACAGAACCGAGAAATACAGTGGCCGTGAGCTATGTATATCTCGGTTTTTCTTTGCTGATATGGCTGTATGTTTTAACTTTTCTGATCAATAATCTTCTCATTAAGACATTTAAGGAAAAAAATACCATCAGTCATATTATACAGAACGGACTTCCAAGGGAAGCGGAAATTACAGAGTATAAGCTTGTAAAATATAACCCTGAGAGCAATATCAATCTCATCCATATTGTGCTTTCTTTTCACAATCTCAGCAATACACTGATCCGGCACGAAATGATGTTCTATGATACAAAACCTCTGGAAAAAAGATTTGATGTTGGAAAAACAGTTAAGGTTCTTCTGAATCCGGATACTTCGAAAGAACCCTATTTTATTCTAAGCGGAGCACAGACCAAATTTAAAGTTAAAAATATGATCTTCAGGATCCTACTGGTGATTTTAATGGTTGCTTATGTCATAGGGCTTTACAGCTATTTTTACCTCAGAGAATCATTTGATTTCGGATGGAGGTTCCTTACCTTCATGCATCCGATTATTTTTAGCGGAATCATGTTTCTTTTAACCTTATTGGTATATAAACTGATCGTTGGGAAGCTTACAAAGAACAAAAAAGAAGAGCAGATTCTGTTTGCCGGAAGAAATGCTCAGGCAGAAATCATCAGCGTTACCCAAACCGGGCTGACGGTGAATGATCAGCCCCAGATTATGTTCCAGGTTAGATTTAAAGATTTTAAAGGAATTGAGCACATGACAACCTACAAAAAAATTGTACGGCTTCTTGATCTTTCATCTGTTCCAAAACAAGGAACCGTCGAAATCTTTTACCATGAAAAGGATCCTAAGAAAATAACGATACCGGGAATTTAGACTCATGGGGAAATAGAATAAAAAATAACCCGAATTAAGGATAGGTAAATGCCTGAAACAATTGTATTCTTATCGCAAAGACAAACAAGGCATTTCATTCATCAAAGCTCTATATACTTATTGTGTACTGCTTATCAATGAGTGAAACGGCTTTGTTTATCCTAAAGAATCAACTGAATGCTGTATAAAGTATTATTTACATTGCGCTTAATTCTAATCTTTATTCCAAACCCAGATTAAATAAAAAAACGGATTGGGCAATTTGCTTTCTCCGCTATTTCTATTGTATGTTCTTTTATTGGCTCTTTTTCCTGAAAAATAACGCTCTTCCATACTCATAATTCATTCTGGCGATATTCAGCACAGAAATTCCCTGAGGACATTCCACCTCACAGGCTTCCGTATTGGAACAGTGCCCGAAAAGCTCATGATCCATCTGGCTGACCATATTCAGTACACGTTCGCTTCTTTCCTCTTTACCCTGAGGCAGAAGGACCATATGAGTGATTTTCGCAGAAGTGAATAAGGCGGCACTTCCATTTTTGCAGGTGGCTACACACGCACCACACCCAATACAGGCTGCAGCATCAAAAGCTTCCTCAGCTGTTTGGTGGGTAACGGCAATAGCTGTTGCATCAGGGGCCTGGCCTGTATTCACCGATACAAATCCGCCTGAAGAAATAATTCTGTCAAAAGCCGACCGGTCTACTTTAAGGTCTTTCTTTACAGGAAATGCTCCTGCCCGGAAAGGTTCGATTAAAATAGTTTCCCCGTTTTTGAAAGACCGCAAGTGAAGCTGGCAGGTCGTCGTGTTCTTCAAAGGTCCGTGGGCAATGCCGTTGATCATCATACCGCACTGTCCGCAGATTCCTTCACGGCAGTCGTGATCGAATTCTACGGGTTCATCGCCTTCTGTAATGAGTTTTTCATTTAAAGTATCCAGCATTTCCAGGAAAGACATGTGAGGATTCAGTTCTTTCAGATCATAACTGACCAGTTTTCCTTCACTCTTTCTGTCTTTCTGTCTCCATATCTTAAGATGTAAATCCATAATTTCTGTTTTATTTGTAGCTTCTTACGCTCGGCTGTATTTCTTCAAATATCAGCGGTTCTTTGATCAGTTCCGGTTCAGTGCTTTCGCCTTTCCAGGCCCAGGCGGAGATAAACTGATATTCGGCATCATTTCTTAATGCTTCTCCGTCCGGAGTTTGAAACTCTTCCCTAAAGTGCGCACCACAGGATTCATTCCGGGTTAAGGCATCATAGCACATCAGTTCACCAATCTCAAAATAATCGGCCACACGTCCTGCTTTTTCCAATTCTGAATTCATTTGGCTTACCTGTCCGGAAACCCGTACATCCCGGTAAAATTCCTGTTTTAATTTTCTGATTTCTTCTATTGCATATTTTAATCCTTCTTCATTTCTTGCCAGACCACAATAATCGTATAAAAGCTTTCCTAAGGTCTTATGGAAATAATCGACTGTTTTGGTTCCTTTGATATTGATGAAACCCTGAATCTGTTCTTTCACGGCTGTTTCTGCTGCTTCAAATTCAGGAGCATCCGGCGAAATTTTTCCGGTATGGATCTCATCAGCTAAATAATTGGCAATCGTGTAAGGAGCAATAAAATAGCCATCTACAGAAGCCTGCAGAAGTGAATTGGCTCCCAGTCTGTTAGCTCCGTGATCTGCAAAATTAGCTTCTCCCAAAGCAAAAAGTCCCGGAATAGTGGTCATCAGTTCATAATCTACCCAAAGCCCGCCCATTGAAAAGTGAGCAGAGGGTGAGATCATCATAGGTTCATTATAAGCATTATACCCTGTAATTTTAAGGTACATATCAAATAAATTTCCATATTTCTCCTGAATCTTTTCCTTTCCCTGTTCTCTGATTGCTTTTGAAAAATCAAGATAAACAGCATTTTTCAAAGGTCCGATTCCAAAGCCGGCGTCGATTCTTTCTTTGGCGGCACGGGAAGAAATGTCTCTGGGAGCGAGGTTTCCAAAAGCAGGATACCGGCGTTCCAGATAGTAATCTCTTTCATTTTCCGGAATTTCATTGGGCGGCCTGGTTTCACCAGCTTTTGAAGGAACCCAGATCCTTCCGTCATTACGCAATGATTCCGACATCAGAGTGAGCTTAGACTGATAATCTCCGGATTGCGGGAGGGAAGTAGGGTGTACCTGAATCCAGCTCGGGGAAGCCATTAAAGCTCCTTTTTTATGAGCTCTCCAGATGGCAGAACCGTTACATCCCATGGCCAAAGTTGACAGATAATAAATTTTGCCATACCCTCCGGTGGCGAGAACAACGGTATGCGCAGCATGTCTTTCAATGGCACCGGTATCTAAATTTCTGACAATAATTCCTCTTGCTTTACCATCGATCATGACCAGGTCAAGCATTTCATGTCTGGAATACAGTTGTACAGTTCCTTTTCCAACTTGCCTCATCAGTGCCTGATAGGCTCCCAAAAGAAGCTGCTGTCCGGTTTGTCCTCTTGCATAAAACGTCCGGCTTACCTGAACCCCACCGAAAGAACGGTTGTTGAGATAGCCCCCATATTCACGTCCGAACGGGACACCCTGTGCTACGGCCTGATCGATGAGGTTTAAAGAACATTCCGCCATGCGGTAAACATTGGCTTCACGGGCTCTGAAATCTCCGCCTTTCAGTGTGTCTACGAACATTCTGTACACGCTGTCACCGTCATTTTTATAATTTTTAGCGGCATTCACGCCACCTTGTGCAGCTACAGAATGGGCTCTTCTCGGACTGTCCTGGAAACAGAATGATTTCACATGGTAGCCCATTTCGCCCAGGGAAGCAGCAACAGAACTTCCTGCAAGTCCGGTTCCCACGACAATAACGTCTAACTTTTTACGGTTGGCCGGATTGACGAGCTTAGCTTTCTTTTTATAGTTGTCCCACTTTTGTTCCAATGGGCCCTGAGGTATTTTTGAATTTAAAATCATAACTTTTCTGTTTAACGGGTAGTAAAAAATACATAAACCGGCATCAGCGCAAAACCTATGCTGATAATGACTGAGTAGACAATTCCGGCAGTTTTAAACCATTTCACAAACTTAGGGTGATATAACCCCAGCGTGCGGGCTGCACTGTGAATTCCATGGATTAAATGATAGCATAAAGCTCCCATTGATACTACGTAAATGATAACATACCACCATTCTCTGAAAACCGTTACAACAAGAATATAAAGATCCTTATTTCCGTTGTCGTCAAGCGGTGGATTGCCGAATTTGTAGACATACCAGAAATTCTGAAAATGGATCACCAGGAAGATCAGGATCAAAGTTCCTAAAATCCCCATATTACGGGAATACCATTTACTGGCTCTTCCCCGTTTTTCCGACGCGTAGATGCCTCCTGATTTTTTATTTTTTAAGGTAATGATTAGTCCATCTGCTGCATGCAGAATAATACATGCATACAGAATATATGAAACCATTTTGATCAGAATATTTCCGGACAGAAAATGCGAATAGGCATTAAACTGCAGGTGCGCCTGCTCCGGTGGAAGAAACAGCTGGAGGTTTCCCAAGAAATGAATCAACAGGAAGAAGCTCAGGAATAGTCCTGTAAGGCACATCAGCATTTTTCTTGACAAGGTTGACAGCATATTTTTTATTTAATGATTAATAATATCCTAAAACTTTCATCCACAGTCCTCCGACTACCATATAGATGATGAGTAACACGATTCCGATTTCAAGACCCCTCAGCCACCAGGCTTTCAGCTCGACATAGCCGCTTCCGTAGAATACCGGAGCCGGACCGTGACCGTAATGGGTAAGCACCCCATAAATTGAACCCAGAAAACCAAGCATCATCGCCAGTAACATCGGTGGGATTCCTAAAGAAACACCAACCCCTAATAACGCTGCATACATCGCTGCCACATGAGCCGTTGCACTCGCGAAAATATAGTGACTGAAAAAGTATACGACAATAATCACCGGAAAAGCCACCTGCCAGCTTAATCCGCCAATTTTTACTTTGATCAGATCACTGAACCAGCCGATAAAACCGAGCTCATTCAAAGAACTGGCCATCATCACCAGAACAGCGAACCATACAATCGTATCCCAGGCTCCTTTTTCCCCTTTGATATCTTCCCATGTCAATACGGAAGTAAGAAGCAACATTGTCAGTCCAATGAAAGCTGTTGTAGTAGCGTCTATAGATAATGCTCCTCCAAATATCCAAAGGGCTAACAGAATAAAGAAAGCCAAAAGCATTAGCCATTCATTTCTGGAAATAGGGCCCATTTCTTTTAATTTCTGAGCGGCCATTTTGGGTGCATCCCCTGTTTTTTTCAGTTCAGGCGGATACAATTTGTATAAAACCAATGGAACGACAAAGAATGCCACCAATCCCGGAACAAAACCGGCAGCCGCCCATGACATCCACGTAATATTGATCCCTAGATTTGCTGCAAATTTCTGGCACATCGGGTTACTCGCAGTTCCGGTCAGGAACATAGATGAGGCGATGAGGTTCATATAATAACTGTTCAGGGTGAGGAAAGAGCCCAGTTTTCTGTGGGTTTCCGGCTTCTCAGGAACAGAGTCAAAGCTTATGGCCATAGACTTCATAATAGGATAGATGATTCCGCCACCTCTTGCAGTGTTACTCGGAATAGCAGGAGCCAGACATACATCTGCCAGTCCAAGTCCGTAGGCCAGCCCCAACGAGCTTTTACCGAAGATTCGGATGAATAAAAAGGCAATCCGGTTTCCCAGTCCGGTTTTGATAAATCCTCTGGCGATAAAGAAGGAGATTCCGATCAGCCAGATCACCTTATCCCCAAATCCGGAAAGTGCTTTCGTGATGGATTTTCCTGCATCTCCGGGAGCGACTACCTGGGTAAGCGCTGTAAAAGCAATGGCCATCATACACATAGTGCCCATGGGTGCGGCTTTAAGGATGATTCCTAAAATGGTTGCCGCAAAAATAGCAAACAGATGCCAGGCATTTTCAGCGACGCCTTCCGGAGCCGGAATAAACCATATGATCAGCGCAACGGCAAACGTTATCGCGATATTTGTGATATTAATTTCTTTCATGATCTATACATATTTAAGCGGTTAAAATCTACTCTGCACCTGAACAATGAACAGGTTGCTGTTGTATTGTGATGTGTTTTCTACCTGATGTTTGTAGCGGTCGAACTGTATGCCCAGCTGAATTCTTGCGCCATAATTTTTCAGAAATTCCAGTCCGAACATTGGGGTAATGGTCTGTCTTGGATTGGAATTCAGTCTGAAGTTGGTATCCAGATATTCATACCGGCAGGACAGTTCGAAAGCACTGAGATTTTTATGATTGACCTCATAGCGTACATTCGGAAGAAAATAAGCTCCACGGATCAGATATTGGTCAGGGTTGGAAGGTCTCAGTTCCGGATCAACCGTGTTGTAAAGTACGTGATTGGTTGCCTGTTTGGCTTCCAGCTGCATATCAAGACTCCATTTCGGATCAAACTGGATCAATGAGCTGAGGTCAACCCCTACTGCATATACTTTTTTGCTTGAAACTTCACCGATACCTCCGTTCAGGCCGAGATTGAAATTGTATTTTTTAGACAGACCGAAAACCAATCTTGTAGAATATTGCTTCCCATTATCATTGTCATTGATTTGATTCTTTCCGTTCCCATTGACGACCGACACAGCATACTGGAAAGGAATTTTCCCCAACTGAAGCTGCCCCGTTGCAGAAAGTCCGATCTGGAAACTTGTCCAGCCCAGTTTTCCGAATTCTGTATACTGATTGGACCAATCCAGAGACTTGATGATGTCAATAGGATAGGTCTCCTCAATTCCGAACCAAGGTCTGAACTGACCGACAGTAAAGGCTAATTTAGGATTGAAAGTATATTTCAGATAAGCATTTTCCAGGACTCTGCTTTTGGGATCGTTTTTAAAATCAGCAAAATTGGCGAGTGCCACAACTTCTGTTCTTTTGCTGATTTGTGCACGCACCTGAACCCTCATATATTTGAGCATAAAATTGTTACTGGTTCCTGATCCGTCCGCATGATGCAGGCCGTTCACATCAACATCTTCGGTCATACCTACAAGGTAGCGTGCCTGAAAAAGCCCTTTGATCTGAAGTACAGGGTATTTTACATGGTCTTCTTCGTATTTATCGGCGCGCAGTGAATCCTGAATCTGTGCATTGGCTGATAATGCAGCCAGTAAAGCGCATACTAACAGGCTTCTCTTTTTTTGTGAAAAAAAGGTCATAGTACTTGTGTTTAATGAATTATATTAAAGGTCCCGGTTATCTGAAAGGTCCCTGCTCCTAATCATGGAATAAGTAGTGATCACTATGTTTTCGGGGTTTTTGCAGACTTTCCATATACCGGCCTCGTAGTTGATTCCGGTTCTTAACAGGCAGCTAGGAGTGAGGATAATCAAAGGGAACTTTTTCATAATCGTGTTATTTGAATTTAAATGGGATTCTGTTAAGATACTGTAAAACGATTCAATATTTTCTAAACGTATTCCTTATTTGGTGATATAAATTTAATAAATTTTGTTTAATTAACATAATTATTTCAGATACTAATCTGGATTTATGCAATGAATCATGATCAGAAAATTAAACTTGATTTAATGCGAAATTTTTAGTATATTATTATGTAAACCTTTTAATCGATATTGAAAAATAACAGCATTTGAACTGAAAATCAGATCAAATGAACCTATTAATACGGGGAGTAACGGTAGTTTAAGAGCTTCCGTGATTTAATACCACAAAATAATATGCCGTTAAAAAAATCGTTATATTTGATAGATCAAAGAAATATATGAATTTTGTAGAGTGTCATGAGGAACCCATCCATATTCCTGGGTATATACAAAGTTTTGGATACCTGATTGGCATTGATGCAGAATCTCAATCCATTACTTTTTTCAGCCGGAATATTACGGATATATTCAGAATCGGAAATGCGGAACAGCTTTTTGGTAGAAGCCTTGTGGATTTTCCTGAAATTTTCCGTACAGTTATTGATTCCGATCTTTATACTTCCCTGCAGGACTTTACAAGAAGAGAAAACGAGACCCATTTCGATAAAGTATTCATCAGTGGTAAGGAATATCATTTTTCCGTTTTCAGAAGTGGTAAACATATTTTCCTTGAATTTGAAGCAGTACTGGAGAATCCGAATAAACGCATTTCTAATAAGTATGACAATTTTTATGTTATAGATAATGAAAAGGATCTGTGGGAACAATTGCTAAGCACGCTTTCTAAAATTGTGAATTATGACCGCATGATGGTTTATAAATTTATGATGGACGGCTCGGGAAAAGTGATTGCAGAAAGAAGGAATGATCATATGGAGAGCTATCTGGGACTTTATTATCCTGAATCTGATATACCAAGGCAGGCCAGGGAGCTTTATTTAAAGAAAAGAAAAAGAATATTCAGTAATGTATATGCTGAAACAGTTCCCTTGATGAGCAGAACGGATGAAAATATTGATCTTACTTTTGTGGCTTCAAGAGGAATGTCACCTATTCATGGGCAGTATATTAAAAACTCCGGAGCTTCTTCCAGTTTCAGTGTGTCTATTATTATCGAGGATCATCTTTGGGGTCTGGTTACATGCCAGAATTCGGAGGCTAAGCATATTGATCTTGAAGACAGGGTACAGGCAGGAATTTTCACGGCTCTGGCTTCCAATGCCTATTCTTCATTTAAATCTAAAAATGAACTGAAATACCGGCTGGAGCTGAACGAAAAATCGTCACAGCTGAAAGCGGAGTTTTTGAAACATAATAATCTTTTTGATTCTCTCGCAGACAATAAAGGAAAGATCAGAAAGCTGCCTGAAGCAGACGGTTTAGCTATTATTTCAGAAGGGAATGCGGTGACTGTTGGAGTGGTTCCTGAAAACAGGATTATTGATGCCATTGCCCATTGGGCTCTTGAAAATACTGCTGAAAGTATTTTTGTAAGCAGAAGCTTCCTTAAAGATTATGGAGAGGAACTGGGGCTGGATGAAAACGCAGCCGGGATCATTATTTATTTTATTGAGAGAAGCAAAAAAGAAATGCTGATCTGGTTCCGTAAAGAGTTTGATGAACATATCGACTGGGCCGGAAACCCTGAGAAGAAAATAGAAGTATTAGTGCAGGATGGTAAGGAAATACAGATTGTTTCGCCGAGAACTTCTTTCCATATTTTTACAGAAAATATCAAAGGAAATTCAAAAAGATGGAATTCCAGAGATATCATTTCGGTACAGGCTGTCCGCGATGTGATCCTGGAAACCTCGCACAAGCAATACAATGCGATCAAAGCGCTGAATAATGAGCTTAGAAAGGTAAATGAAGAACTTGACAGTTTTTCTTACACAATCTCTCATGATCTGGGAACACCTTTGACCGTGATGAAACTGAATGCACAGATGCTGCTTTCTAATTTTGAAAAAACAGAAAAAAATAAAAATAAGCTGAATTCCATTGTTGAAGAAATCGACAATATGGCAGAAATGATGCACGATGTACTGCAGCTCAGCCGTGCTAAACACAGCGAGATAGAGCTGGAACGCCTGCAGCCTCTGAATATGATCCAGAAGATATCGGAAAACGCAAAGATTACTTTCGATAGTCCGAAAAGCGTGATCACTATTCAGGAGTGTCCCGATGTACTTTCGGATAAAACGATGCTTCATCAGGTATTTTTAAATATTATCAATAATGCTGTGAAATATTCTTCACATCAGGAAGAACCGAAAGTGGAAATCCGGGGAACTGAAGAAGGCAGAACTGTTGTATACAGAATCTCAGATAACGGTATTGGAATTCCTGAGCAGGAAAAGCATAAAATGTTCAAGATATTCAACAGGATGGATAATGCTAAAACCTTCAAAGGGAATGGTATAGGATTGTCTATTGTGCACAGGATTATGAAGCGTATCGGAGGAAATGTGGATTATGAAAGCAATAAAGAGGGCACTTGCTTTATATTAACGTTCAAAAAACCGTAAATTTGGGAAACTTTAAATCCTATTTTATGGTATCAGAGTATCTTAAGCAAAATACAGCGGAATATCACGATGCTGCGGAGAAACTTTTCAATTCTGAAAAAATTTTTAATAAGACCTTTACACTGGAAGATTATAAAAAGATCATCAATACAAATTATCTGATGCTTCTTCACAGTGAAGATAAAATATTCAGAAGTCTTTCTGATAAGTATTCGGAAAAACTTCAGCTCAGCAACAGGAAAAAACTTTCTCTTATCGAAAAGGATCTTGAAAGTCTTTCTCTGGAGAATCAGAATGCCACCCATCATCTTGAGTTTAATAATGAACATGAAGCTTTGGGTGCAATGTATGTGATCGAAGGTTCTACTTTAGGTGGTAATGTGATCGCCAAACAGCTTTCTAAAACAGAAGGTTTTGATGAGGTGACCTTCAATTTCTTCGGATGCTACCAGGAAAATACAGGCTCGATGTGGAAAAACTTCAAAGAGGTTTTAGATACTGAAGTTACTGAAGAAAATTATAATGAGGTTCTATCGGGAGCAAAAAAACTCTATACGTTTTTACTGAACGTCAATTAATTTCAGCGAAGCTTAATTAAATTCCTGAAAAATTGCCCACATTTTCAGGAATTGTTAAATTTGGGCGTTCCAATTTTTAGACTAAACTAAAAAATAATTTAAAAAAAGTATACAATATGAAAGTAACTGTAGTAGGTGCAGGCGCTGTAGGAGCAAGCTGTGCAGAATACATCGCAATGAAAAACTTCTGTTCAGAAGTAGTTTTAGTAGACATTAAAGAAGGATTTGCTGAAGGTAAAGCAATGGATTTGATGCAGACTGCATCGCTTAACGGATTCGATACAAAAATTACCGGAACAACAGGAGATTACAGCAAAACTGCAGGTTCTCATGTAGCAGTGATCACTTCAGGTATTCCAAGAAAACCTGGAATGACAAGAGAGGAACTGATCGGTATCAACGCCGGTATTGTGAAAGAGGTTACTGAAAACTTGGTGAAAAATTCTCCGGAAGTTATTATCATCGTAGTTTCCAACCCAATGGATACTATGGCTTATCTGGTACACAAAACTTCAGGTCTTCCTAAGCATAAGATCATCGGAATGGGTGGTGCACTGGATTCTGCAAGATTCAAATACAGATTGGCTGAAGCATTGGAAAGCCCTATCTCTGACGTAGACGGTATGGTAATCGCTGCACACAGTGATACAGGAATGCTTCCATTATTAAGCAAAGCTACAAGAAATGGTGTTCCTGTAACGGAATTCTTAAGTGATGAGCAACAAAAATATGTAATCGAGGAAACTAAAGTAGGAGGGGCTACATTAACTAAATTATTAGGAACTTCAGCTTGGTATGCACCAGGTGCAGCAGTTTCTGTGATGGTTCAGGCAATTGCTTGTGACCAGAAGAAAATGATCCCTTGTTCTCTAATGCTTGAAGGTGAATACGGACAAAATGATATCTGCTTAGGTGTTCCGGCTATTATCGGGAAAAATGGAGTAGAGAAAATTGTGAACGTAACACTTACTGCAGATGAGCAGTTGAAGTTTGCTGAAGCAGCCAACGCTGTGAGAGAAGTGAACGGAGATCTTAAGTTTTAATTGATTTAACTTTATATAAGACTCAGCGCGGCCGAAGGCCGCGCTGAGCTTTTTATTTCAGAGGCCAATTCCTCATTTATTACTTGTGTTTACTTATAAAATGCCAAACTGCATTTACAAATTCCCTGTTTTTCTCATAATACAAAAGATGTCCTCCATCAATGGAAACCATTTTCTGATTTGGGAACTGAAAAGTTTTGTAATGCTGTGTTCCTACGGCTTTATCCTTTTTTCCGGTGATAATTAATACAGGGACATGAATGTCTTTTGTGATCGGCGCATGATCGGTATAATATTCTGGGAATTCTTTAGGTTTTGAGATTACGGCCATGCCAAAATCTATAATTCTAGGATGAAGAGAATCTATTTTGTCCATCTGCTTAATGGTTTCAATGTCTTCGGTGAGAAATTTATACCCAATTCTTTTCTTTCTCAATGCCGCACTTATTTTTGAAAGTTCCCCAGAAAGACTGTCTTCAGGAACAGCTTTATTGGGTTGTTTAAGAAGACTGTTTCCATATTCAATCTGTTCTTTCACGGATTCATTATTCAGGAAATGGAGAGTAATATTAGCCAGGATCAGTCCTTTTGTATGCTTAGGATATTTTTTAGCATAATTCACCGCGATAATTCCTCCGAAAGAATGGGCAAGCAGAAAAACTTTATCAAGCTTCAGATGCTGCCTCAGCTCTTCAATATCCTGAACCATGGCATCCAGATGATAATTTTCAGATTTTCCTGACTCACCGGATCCACGTTGATCCATATAAATCATCTGCATATTTTTTTCCAGAGAGCTTCCTCCTAAAAGTTCAAATGAAGGATATCCCTGTCCTGGACCTCCGGGAACGAAGATGCAAGCTTCTCCTTTTCCGGAGATTTTGTATTTAACCCTGACATGGTCAAAGGTTTCAAAAAAGCTTTCGGAGCTGCTTTCCTGTGCCGAAATAAAAGTCACAGAGATAAATATAAATAAGAGTAAATGAATGATTTTCATATGATAATAACAGTTGAAGAATGATATTTATTACTTTGTTAAATTTAAGAATTGAAAATGATAAGTTTCTATAAATGCATGTCAAGAATAACGGATTAAAGGAATACATTTATATATCAGTAAGTATTAAATGGATGAAAATATTCAGCTAAAAGACTTTCTGAATTTCAATAGAGAAAAATTAGATGTATGGACTATAACAAAAACTGCGGGAGAAGATCTTTCTTTTCCCGCAGTAAAATCCGTACGTTAAAAATTACGCATTCATCACGCTAAAAGCTCCTTCGGAATCTGCAAAAAAGTTGCTGTACAGAACTTCGGTATGGCCCACGCGGATTTCGTAGATATCATTGATAAGGGCATTGACGAAGCTGTCCGCTACCTCAGAAGCAGGAATACCATTCTCCTTACCCCCGATCTCTGCTGAAAAATCTGTATTAACTAGTGGTGGCATCAATTCGAAAACTTTAACAGAAGTTGCTTTTGCCAGTTCATGCCTTAATATTTTGGTGTAAGAATGGAGAGCTGCTTTAGAATCTGAATAAGTAGGAACATGAGAGCCTGGAGCAAATGCTACAATAGAAGAAACATTCACAACTGCGGCATTTTCCTGCTGTTTAAGGAGAGGAATCAACTTCTCGGTCAAACGGATGGGTGCAAAATAATTGGTTTCAAATTCAGCGACTGCTTTGCTGTAAGTGTCTGAGGTGTCTGAAATAGTATAGGCATACGCATGTCCTGCATTATTAATCAGAATGTTCAGCCCGCCGAAATTCACTTTAATTTCTTCGGTAAGACGGTTTACATCTTGTTCATTGGTAATATCAGCCTGAATAGTAAAGACATTTTCGAGTCCTTTTGCTGCTGCATCAAGCTTTTCTTTATTTCTCCCTGCAATAATAATTTTGTTATATTTGTTCAGGGCTTTTGCAATTTCTAATCCGATTCCTGAGCCTCCGCCAGTAATTAAAATCGTGTTGTTGATGATGTTCATGACATTTTTTGGTATTAAATTAATAGGTATTTTAAATTGTACTAAACAGTACATAATTGAATAAAAAATTTTAGCTTAATATTTTAAGATTCATTTTAATAATGCTTTTAAGAATTTCCGGTGAGCTTTCCATTCTTCTTGTAACATGAATTCCGTTCCATAAATTGCTTAGGTGCCAACCTATAATTTCCGGATCTTCTGTGCTGGTGATTTGTCCGTTTTCCTGAGCACTTCTGATGATTTCTGTAAACAGAGCCTGTAGCTTTTTCAGCAATAGGGCCGTTATTTTTTTAATTTCATGATCTTTCTCAGAAAGCTGCACCAAAGCATTTCCCAGATAGCAGCCCCGTTTCTTATCACAATCGGAAGCTTCGGCAAGATTCAGGAAAAACTGTCTGATGAATTGTACTTTGTCCTCAGATATTGCAATACTTTCTGAAAACTTTTGATAAAAATACTCTGAAAACTGAGTGATCGACCGGATATAGAGTTCCCGCTTTCCCCCTTTGAAGGCAAGATAAAAACTGCCTTTCCCGATACCCATAGCGCAGAGCAATTCATCCGCAGAAGCTGTATCATAGCCTTTGTCTCTGAAAACTTCAGTTGCTTTTGCAACAGCTTCCTGCTCATCAAATATTTTAGGTCTTCCTGCCATTGGATTATTTCTGGAACAAAGGTATGTAATTGTACCATTCGGTACAAAATAAAAAAATCAATATGTTTTATAGTTGGTGTCGATTATAAGAGATAATAAATTGACTAAAAAAGTTTTATCTTATAGATCTAAAGTCATAAATACAGCCGTTTCCTCCGGATTTTCATAGAGTCTTGTATTGATTCCTGTAATACTGAAGCCCATTCTCCTGTAAAACTGGATGGCTGGATAATTGGTATTCTGTGTTTCAAGCTCAATGATTCTGCAGTTTAAATGTCTGGCTTCCCGGACAGCATTTTTGATCAGCTGGGCTCCGGCTCCGTTTCTTCTGGACTTTTCGCTGATCAGAATATTCTCAATGTAAAAGCTGTTGTTCCATATTCTGTGCTCGCAGATGATCCAGCCGATCAATTCTTTCCCCTCAAAAGCTCCGAAAGAATGCCCTTTTTCAATGATTGCATTAAGCTCCTCAATGTCGGTGGAATGGGTTTCCCAGACCTTGGAGTAGGGCATAGACTTTTCTTTTAATACAAATTCAAAAGAACCGCCATATTCAATAAAAGAGATGGACAGGATCTGGCCTGTATTGTATCCGTTAAGTCCCCAGTGAAGTGCGGGATTTTCAGTCAGTTTTTCTAATTTTTTTATTTCCATGGAATACGGAATGTGATTGGTTTATTGAATTTCTGTACAGATTTCTACTAAATAATGATCAGGATCTTTGATATAGGCTACCTTTTGTCCCCAAGGTTTTACTGCAATATCTTCATAAAGAACGGCTCCGTTTTTAACCGCTTTTTCTACCAGTTTTTCAACATCATCTGTTGTGAATCCCAACTCGATACCGAAAGGTTTTTCTTGAGATTTGGAAGATAAAAATCCCTGCTTTATATTAGAGCTGGCGAGATGTATGGATGCAAAAGAAAGACTGGTCTCTCCGGTAAGAAGTTCTCCGTAATCTTTTTCAGGGGTGATAAATTTAATCGGTATATCAAATGTCTGGTGATAAAAACTCATTGATTTTTCCACATCTTCAACATATAAAATGACATATTTGAATTTGATCATAGTAACAGCTTATTTTTTATTTAAAATATATTTTTCGTCAGTGATCAGCTCCACAAAAGGACCGTTCCGCGGATAATATTCCATTCCTCCGAAATGCCCGAAGTGAAGCTGATATTTCTGATCCAGATGGCGGACCTTGTTTCCGAAAGCGTTGATATCGACATTTTGAACGGCATTTTCCATCTGTCTTCCGTTGGAGAAAAAAAACATCAGATTGGTATGTTGCTTAAAATTGCAATGATAATAATAAAATACCTGAATATTTTCTTCACTGCATATCCGGATAAGATCATTGATGAGATTATTTTTGTTGGCTGCAGGCAGATTACAGTCAATGCGGACAGAACGGTTTTCAGCATTGTTTTTCTTAAAATCGGAACCGGTAATCTGCATAAACCTATGCTCTATGGTCTCAAAATCTTTCTTTTCCGGACTGAACATTCTGCTTGATTTTACTTTAAAAGGCACATCAGTCAGAACTGCATTGTGATGAACCAGCAGCTGTTCTATTTGCGTAACAAACTGGAAATGCTCATCAAAAAGTGTATAATCACCTGTTGAGATCAATAATCGGTTCTCATTGATCTTCATATCTAAATACATCCTTTTAAAACGGAAATGCAATTCCTCCAGTTTTTGGATGAGACTTTCGGGATGATCTATTGAAACCTGAGCTTTTAACTCAGCCGGATTGTCAGCATGTCCTCCAAATCCTTGGAAAAATTTGAAAAACTGAAAATTGTATACATTTTCCGGGAACTTAAAATACCAATATACTCCTAAAATCATTTCTGCACTTAATTGGTTTAATAGACGTTCTCAAATTTAAAGAAAATTTCACACTCCAAAACTTTCAAAACCCGTAAATTTGTGGTCAACAAAAATTTACTAGATGCTTAGGAAAATTTCAATTGCGGCAGCGGCTTTATTGTCCGTGATTACAATCAATGCTCAGAAGAACAAAAACTCTCAATTAGAAAGACCCAAATTAGTCGTAGGATTAGTGGTAGATCAGATGAGGTGGGATTATCTGTACCGTTTTTACAGTAAATACGGAAACGATGGTTTCAAAAGACTCCTGAATACCGGATACTCTTTAAATAATGTTCATATCAATTACGTACCTACTGTTACGGCTTTGGGACATACCAGCATCTATACAGGTTCCGTACCTGCGATCCATGGTATTGCAGGGAACGACTGGACGGATAAAGAAACCGGGAAAAATGTGTACTGTACAACAGATGAAAGCGTTCAGCCTGTAGGAACAGCCAATACCAAAATAGGAAGTCACTCTCCAAAAAACCTTTGGTCTACAACCGTAACGGACGAATTGAGACTGGCTACCAATTTTCAGGGAAAAGTGATCGGGGTTTCATTAAAAGACCGTGCTTCCATTCTTCCGGCAGGCCATACTCCGAACGGAGCTTTCTGGTTTGATGACAGTACCGGAAACTTTATTACAAGTACCTGGTATATGAATGATCTCCCTCAGTGGGTGAAATCTTTCAATTCGCAGAATCTGCCTGAAAAATTAATAGCAAACGGCTGGAATACTTTACTTCCGATCAATCAGTATACAGAAAGCTCTCCTGACAATTCCTCGTGGGAAGGACTGCTTGGAAGTGCAAAGACTCCTGTTTTCCCTTACAGTAATTTAGTACAGGATTATCAGGCTAAAAAAGATAATATCCGCTACACACCTTTCGGAAACACGCTGACGTTGAAACTGGCGGAAGCTTCTGTAGAAGGTGAGAAATTAGGAAGTGATCAGATTACCGACTTTTTAGCGGTCAACCTGGCTTCTACAGATTATGCAGGGCATAAATTCGGTCCGAATTCTATTGAAGTAGAAGATGTTTATTTAAGACTGGATCAGGATCTTGCTCAGTTTTTCAGCTATCTGGATTCAAAAGTAGGAAAAGGCGAGTATACGGTTTTTCTTTCTGCTGACCACGGTGGTGCTCATTCTGTAGGATTTCTGAAAGAACATAAAATTACTACAGGATTCTTTGGAGAAGGAATGGAAAAAGATATCAATCAGAAGCTGAAGGATAAATTCGGAGTCGATAAGCTGATCAATGCAGTAGACAATTATCAGATCTATTTTGACAGAAAGCTGATGCAGGATCATAAAATTGAACTGGATGATCTGAGAGATTTCACGATCAAAGAGCTGCAGAAAGATCCTAATGTTTTGTACGCGGTATCTGTGGATGACGTTCAGGAAGCTACTATTCCCGAGCCGATCAAGCAGAGAATCATTAATGGGATCAACAGACAGAGAAGCGGAGATATCCAGCTGATCTCTCACGATTCCATGCTTCCTCCATATTCTAAAACAGGAACTACCCATAGTGTATGGAATTCTTATGATGCACACATACCATTGATTTTTATGGGATGGGGAATTCAGCAAGGAGAAAGTAATAAGGCCTACAACATGACCGATATTGCCCCTACTGTTTCATCATTACTGAAAATTCAGTTCCCGAGCGGAAATATAGGAAACCCGATTACGGAAGTTATTGGAAGATAAAAATCACAAAAAGCATTCTGAAAAGAATGCTTTTTTATTCTCCATTTTCCCGTCCTAAAATAAGTTGACATAAAAAACTCGCAGAATTTCTGCGAGTTTTGTTTCTGTTGAATTGAAATTATTCTTCCTCTTCAGGATTATCTTCCTCTTCTTCGTCCTCATATTGTTCCAGGTAATAAGTGAAACTGAAATCTTCTGTCTCATCTTCTGCATCTTCAAGAGTTGTCAGGAGATCTTCAAAGATCTCAAGCTGGTCTACTGTCATATTCACAAATTCAATGTGAAGCGGCAGCTCCAATCCTCCGGTAATGATATCAGAAAGTGCATCAAGATTATCTCCAAAACCTTCAGGAAGACTAACTTTTTCCTTTAATTGGGTGTAAAAATCTTCATAGTCGCCTATGTTTGTAAAATCGATATATATTGTCTTCATATTCTTCTTTTTCTTAATAATTTATTTTGGTCATTGCGAGGAGCGTAGCGACGAAGCAATCTAAAAAACATCCATGATATTTTCGATGTCATCTGTTAAATCTCTCCACTCAGGATTTATTGAATTTATTAAATCTATTTTTTTTCTGTCTTGAGCCTGCTTTGATTTGCTTTTCCCGGAAAATAGCATCTCCTATTTCCTGAAAAGATTCCCAATAGACGAGTACATATAATTTATATCTTGATGTGAAACTTTGTTCGTAATACATGTCTTTATGCTGTTGGATACGTTTGGGCAGGTTTGAAGTAACTCCTGTGTAAAGAGTTGTATGGTTCTTGTTGGTCATAATGTAAACAAAGCCTGGTTTCACAGGATAATTTTATTTATGATTTAAAGATTGCTTCGTCACTTCTGAACTACGTTCGCAGACCTACAGTCTGTCGCAATGACACGCTTTAACTACTGCTTCTCAAAACTTTTATAATGGTTTTTAGTCAGATAGACATCACCGTTTTCAGTAAAGATGATGCGGTCTGCATTTCTGTTTCCACAGCTGTAATTCACATCAGCTTCATAATATTTTTCACCCTGAGGAAGCTTCTTTTCCCTGTTCCCGAATTTATCTCCTCCTATAGCCTTGCCTGGCAATACATCGCAGAGATTTCCTTTTGAAGCGTTCCAACCCTGTTTTCTTGCCTCATTTTTGGTAATATAATAATCAGGAAGTCTGTGATTCTGCTTTACAAAAGTAATGACCGTTTTCTCCTCTGTGAGCTGATCAATGGACTGTGAGGAAGCATTTCCACGGGTATTTTGAGACTCTGCAGAAGTACTTCCGTAGTTGGTAGTTTCCGTCTTAACAGTCTCTGTATTTCCTTTTTTGTCTGCAATAAAATTATTGTAGATATACATCACGGACATTCCGAAAAGAAGCCCCAGACAAATAAAAAAGACTGATCTTATTTTACCGTTCATATATAAATCTTATTATTCAAACTAATCATTTTTCCATTCTTCCGGAATATCACAAACCGGAATAGGATTTATTTTATGCTTGGCAGCCTTATGCATTCTGTCAAAAATTAAAAAGACCTCTTTATCACGGCCTTCATAATCATCAGCAGTTTTGGTTCCGTATTCTTTCTGGATCTTTTCCAGCTCGGGATACGTTGCCCCAATCTGCTGCTCATCCGTTCTGTCTACATCCCAAAGGCCATCTGTAGGGATCGCTTCCTGAATATTTTTAACCAGATTTAAAGCTCTGGCCAATGTATATACTTCTGTTTTATAAAGATCTGCAATAGGAGAAACATCTACACCGCCATCTCCATATTTTGTGTAAAAACCGATTCCGAAATCTTCCACTTTATTTCCCGTCCCGCATACCAGAAGACCATTGATCTGGCCATAATAATATAGAGTAAGCATTCTCAGCCGTGCTCTTGTATTGGCGAAAGCCAGTTTTTCATTAGGGTACAGATCATCCTTTACATCAAATGTTTTATAAAGTTCCTCAAAAGCAGGCGTCAGGTCCACAGACATAGCTTCTACGTTGGGGAATTTTGATTTCAGATCATTCATGTGTTCCCAGGCACGGTTCACCTGGTCTGGCTTCTGACGTATCGGCATTTCAATCAGAAGAGTTTTTAAGCCTGTCATCGCTGCAAGAGTAGAAACCACTCCGGAATCCACTCCTCCGGAAACACCTATAACATATCCTTTTACATTCGCTTTTACAGCATAATCCTTTAACCATGCTACAATATGATCTATTACTTTTTGAGTCTGCATTATTTATTTTTTTTAGTCTATTCCAAATTCTTTAGGGTATTTTACTACACCATTTATATTTTTTAATCCGTCTTTTATCAGTTCCACAGCCATTCCATTCACTTCAGGAATTTCAAATGGAAAAGAAATCTCAAAATTACTGGTTTTTTCGTAATCATACTATGGTAAATATTTTTCATATCTTAGCTCATACCAGTTACAGACTCCATCAGGTTCCGTGAATTCACTGGTTTTTTCAAAGCCTAATTTCTTTAAAATATAATTGGAACCGTCATTTTCAACATGAGCATAGGCATAGATCACTTTTGCATTCATCTCATTAAAACCAAGTTCAAGAGATGCTACGGCGGCTTCCATTGCATAGCCTTTTCCCCAGAATTCAGGTAGATAACGATAACCGAGATCAAGAACGTTTTTATAACCGTTGGTTTCTTCAGTCAAGAGTTTCAGTCCGCTCCAGCCAATCAGCAGTCCGGTTTCTTTTTCAATGACAGCAAGCCTTCCTGTCCCATTTTCTTTATATTGTTTCTGAATCATTCTGATTACAGCTAATGATTCGCTTTGTTCCGTGAGTACCGGTACCCCGATGTATTTCATTACTTCCGGGTTAGAATCCAGCAGAAACATCCGTTCAACATCTGTTTCCTCAAGTTTTCTTAAAATCAGTCTTTCCGTTTCTAGTTTCATGATAGTAGTTATTGCTCAGTTCCGAAAATAGTTACATCAGTTTTCATTCCTTTTTTAATATCTGATTCTTTCATTGGATTTCCACCCACATTCAAGGTTTGGAGGCCTGGATTTCCGGAAATATCAAGTTTCAGGATCTTATTGTGTTCGATGTTCAATTTTCTTAAATTTTTGAGTGTGGTGATATCAATTGTTTTTAACTGATTTAAAGATAATGTTAATTGGTCAATTCTTGGAGTTTCTTTGAGTGAAATATTCTCCAGAAGATTATTATCCAGGTACAGTGAAGCCAGGCTTTTAAGACCTTCTGCCCTGAAAGAAGACGCTTTACATCCCGTACAGGAAAACAGCTCGAGATAGGGCAGACCTGTAATAGAAATATCCGGAATCATATTGTCATCAAGCACGATCATTTTAGCATGGGTAAAAAGCTTTGCATCATCAGCTGATGTAATGTTCCTCTGAACCAGAAATAAATTCGTGATTACATCTGCTTCCAGCTTTTCCAGTGAACCGTTTCTGTTGAGGTCAAAATTTTCAAGTACAGCTTTTTCAAAATTCGGATCTTTAAAATTAAGTTTTTGCGCACAGAAAAGAGATAATCCTGAAATAATAAGGCTGAAGGTTGCAAATATTTTAATTTTCATTATCGATTGTGTTTTTAATCCTTATTTTTGTACACTTAAATTTCATGTAAAAATAATGAAGATTTTTAGAATTGTTGCCCTTTCTTCTATTTTGGTTCTCGCTTTGGATTCCTGTAAAAAAGAACCCGAAAACCAGTGGAAAGTAGAAATAAAAGAACCCGCTGAAAAAGTTGAGATGACGGATATTTCCAAAGAATTCTATAATCAGGATATTCCTTTGGACCAATTCAAGGCCAAATTCCCCTGGTTCCAGGGAACGGTTTCCGATGCGGATTTTGGAAAAAGAAGATCAGATGCAGAAGAAATCAAGATTTATAAAGAGGCCGCTGCTAAAATAGACCAGGCGAAACTTCAAAAGGAGCTTCAGGACCTGTTCTCTCATATCAAATACTATTTTCCGCAGTTTAAAAGCCCAAAGGTCTACCTTTTTTCATCAGCCCTTCAGATGGTTCAGGATCCTATTTTTTATGATTCAAAAGGAAATCTTCTGTTCATAGATATTACCGGATTTATGGGTGATGGCAATGCCAATTACAAAGGACTTGAATTGTATTTTCAGAAGTCGATGAACCCGCAGAATATTGTTCCCAAAGTTTCACAGATCTTTGCGGAAAGTATTGTGACAGAATCTCCGGATCATCAGAAATTCATAGACAAAGTCATTCTGAACGGAAAGATCATGATTTTGCAGGATGCTTTCCTTCCGGATACACCGGATTATCTGAAAATGAATTATACCAAAAAACAATACGACTGGGCTGTTGCCAATGAGGCGAATATCTGGAATTATTTTGTAGAAAGTAACCTGATCTTCGGCGATGATCCAAGGCTGGTAGAACGTTTCATTTCTCCGGGTCCATTCTCAAAATTTTATACGGAAATCGATAATGAATCCTCACCCCAGATCGGAATTTTTACCGGATGGCAGATCTGTAAAGCCTATTTCAGGCAAAAACCGGAAACTAAACTTGTGGATTTTTTAAAGCTTGACGCTACCAATATCTTTAATGAAGCGGTGTATAAGCCTAAGACACCGTAACAGTCAAAATATAATAACCTTCAAAGTAATTTGGAGGTTATTTTTTTAAAGATCTGGTATTTCCAGATGATGTCAGTGAGGGATTTTTTTCACTTTAACAGTCATTTCCTGATGAAGATACCTTCATAGAAATTTTAGATAAGCCGAAGAAGTATTAACTTTGCGAAAAATTTTAAATTGATATGAGAAAAACTCAGATTACAATAGATGTAGAGTTGGATGAGAACCACATTCCTGAAAGTATAATGTGGAATGCTGAAGATGGCGGTGTAGAAAAAGAGGAAACGAAAGCAACGATGATCTCTGTTTGGGATGATAAAACGATGGAAGCTTTAAGAATCGATCTTTGGACAAAAGAAATGCCGGTAGACCAGATGAAGATGTTTATTCACCAGATTTTGGTATCTTTAGGAAATACGTACCAGAGAGCGACCGGAGAAGAAGATGTTGCACAGTGGCTTGAGCAGATTGCAGATGAATTTGCTGTAAAATCAGCTATCAGAATGTAATACCAAAACTCTGCACCAATCACAAAATTATATGAAAAAAGCACTTTTACTCATCAGTACAGCGGTATTGTTGGCCGCGTGCGATAAAAAAAACGAACTCAAAGAAACCAAAACAGAGGATTCTGCTGTAACGGTTGAAAAACTTCCTGTATCTGAAAATAAAGATGTTCCGGGGACGGAAAATGTTTCTGAAAATATGGATATCGCCTTATTCAAGGAAAAAGATATTCCGGCTGACATGTTAAAGGGAAGCCTCCATCCACACGATATGGAAGGTGAATCTGTCATGGAGCTTGTTCCCGGCATGGACGGTTTCATTAAGGGAAACGGCTCGGATATTGCTTATATAGATGATTCCCTGAAAAAAATGATTCTCAAAATCAACGGAAAATTTGAGGAACTGAAAGAAACAGGTAAAGATACATACGAAAACAGTGAATATCTGGTTTCTTTCACGACCACAGTTCCCGATAAAGTTCCTGAAGAAATAGACGTTCTGGCGTATGCTTTTAACGGAAAGCTGGAAGTGAAAAGAAAATCTGATAACGTTTCAAAAAGCCTTGATTTTTTCATGGGAGGCTTATAAAATAAAAATATTATGAATTTTAATACAAAAGTAATTCACGGAGGGCAGCATCACGAGTCTGCAACAGGTTCTGTAAATGTTCCTGTATTTTTAACTTCTACATTTGCACAGAAAAGCCCGGGAGTACATTCCGGATATGAATATTCAAGAGCTGCCAACCCTACAAGACAGGCTTTGGAAGACTCTCTGGCGAGCATTGAAAACGGGGCAAGAGGTCTTGCTTTCGGTTCAGGACTGGCAGCCATCGACTGTGTTTTGAAGTTACTGAATCCAGGTGATGAGGTAGTAGCAGTAGATGATCTTTACGGAGGTACCTACAGGATGTTCACAAGGCTTTTTGAAAAATATCAGCTGAAATTTACGTTCGTGAATTTTGATGATGTTTCCAAAATTGCTGATGTTATCACAGACAAAACAAAACTGATCTGGGTAGAAACACCTACGAATCCCCTGATGAAGCTAGTAGACATTAAAGCAGTAGTTGAAATAGCAAAAGGAAAAGATATTCTGGTTGCTGTAGACAATACTTTTGCTACACCATATATCCAGAGACCCATTGATCTTGGAGCAGATATTGTCATGCACTCGGCTACAAAATATTTAGGCGGACATTCAGATGTAATTGCCGGAGCATTGATCGCAAAAGATGCTGAACTGGGAGAGAAACTTCACTTTATTCAGTTTGCGAGTGGTGGTATTTTAGGGCCTCACGATTCTTACCTTGTTTTAAGAGGAATCAAAACTTTAGCATTAAGAATGCAGCGTCATTCAGACAATGGTCTTGCTGTAGCGAAATATCTTGAAACTCATCCTGCAGTGGATAAAGTAATTTACCCTGGATTGGAGTCGCACCCTCAATATGAACTTGCCAAATCCCAGATGAAGGAATCTGGAGGAATGGTTTCCTTCACTTTCAAATCTGGTAAAAAAGAAGATGCTGTGAAATTCCTCGAGAAAGTAAGAGTTTTCACTTTGGCTGAATCTTTAGGAGGAGTAGAATCTTTGGCAAATCACCCTGCCTTGATGACACACGCTTCAATTCCTGCCGATAAACGTGAGGAATTGGGTATTACAGACGATTTAGTTCGTTTGAGTGTTGGTATCGAAGATGCAGAAGATCTTATTGCAGATCTTGAGAAAGCTTTTTCTTAACCGGTTAAAATAAATATAATGAGAAAGAACCAGTTTTTTCTGATCTTAATTTTTTTCAGTCAGATGGTATATTCACAGGTAAAAACTACCGATGAACTGTATAAGACAGCTGAAAAGCTGGATAGTCTGATATTTGATATAGGATTTAATAAATGCGATCTTTCTCATTATAAAACTATAGTCAGCAGTGATCTGGAATTTTATCATGATAAAGGAGGAATCACTTCCGGAGAAAAGGCTTTTACCGCTTCCATTAAAAACAATATCTGTGGTGGTCCCAATAAAATAAAGCGTGATCTGGTGCCTAACAGTATGAAAGTATATCCTTTGTACAACAATAATGTTCTGTACGCTTTCATAGAAGAAGGAGAACATGATTTTTTCGAATTCTCCAACGGGAAATGGAATCAGGGGAGCAGGGCGAAATTTACTATTTTGTGGATCATGGAGGATAAACAATGGAAGATGAAAAGGGTATTGAGCTACGATCATCATTTATAATCAATATGAAAAATACCAGAAAAGCTACTTTTGAAGATTTAAATCAATTAGCAGAATTATTTGATCAATACAGAATCTTTTATCACAAGGAATCTGATATTCCTGCTGCTGAAAATTTTCTCAGAGAAAGAATAGAGAACAAAGATTCCGAGATTTTTGTGGCGGAACAGGATGGCAAACTGACAGGATTTGTTCAGTTGTATCCTATATTCTCATCCACAAGAATGCAGCGCTACTGGCTGTTGAATGATCTCTATGTCAACAATAATCACAGGGGAAAAGGGTATTCCAAAGAACTGATCGATGAAGCTAAAGAACTTTGCAGATCATCAAATGCCTGCGGAGTTTTACTGGAAACTGGAAAAAGTAATGATGTCGGAAATCAGTTGTATCCAGCCTGCGGCTTTGAACTGTATGATTCTGTGAATTTTTATGAATGGACGAATAAAGAGATGTGAAAAAGGTGAATAGTGAATGGTCAATAGTGAATTACTGGAGATATCATTATTTACTCATCGCTCAACGTTCAACAATTATTTATCACTTATAACTAAAAAATATGTCTGATTTCCAAAAATACGTACAAAGATATTTAGACCAGATCCCTTCCGCAAACTGGATTGAAGAATTAAAAAGATCTGGAGAGAAAACCATAGAACTATATTCGAATCTTACAGAAGAACAGTCTCTTTTTGCTTATGCGGAAGGGAAATGGACATTAAAGGAACTTCTGCTTCATTTGTCAGATACCGAAAGAATATTCCAATACAGAATTCTTGCTTTTGCCAGAGGCGAAAAAGCCGAATTACCAGGCTTTGATGAAGAAGAATATACTGCCCATTCTTTTGCAGATAAAAGATCTTTGGACTCTTTACTGGAAGAATATACGCTTATCAGAAAATCTTCTCAGATCCTAGTGGAAACTCTTGAGCCTTCTGTTTTAGCTAATATAGGAACAGCTAACGAAAATCAACTGGCTGTAGAAACCATAGGGAAACTGATCGTAGGACACAATTACCACCATTTGAATATCATTGAGGAAAGGTATCTTCCTGGATTGAAATAGGTTAAGATTGAGGAATTAAGAAGATATAAATTCAATAGAAAGAGGCTGTCTCAAAAGGGGCAGTCTTTTTTTGTGTCTCAAAGTTTGCGATCTACAATTTTTCAGGTTTAGATTTCCGTTATTTGTTTTTTCAGGAATTTTTTTGATATTTTAG